>Ga0075158_10000154_pt1 | contig 51801 bp, 47 predicted proteins | sample JI91814BDNA_FD_70968 | JGI IMG/M metagenome (GOLD analysis project Ga0075158, IMG submission 70968) | Wastewater effluent complex algal communities from Wisconsin, to seasonally profile nutrient transformation and Carbon sequestration -... | ecosystem: Engineered > WWTP > Effluent > Algae... | reverse complement strand
TGGTAAAGGTAATTCTGGATTGCTTGAGCAAGAAACCAATTATTGGGAAAGACCTAATGGTCCAGCTGAGCGAAAAGCTTTTGTTGATTTGATGGATAAGATAGACAACAAAGTGTTTGCACCTATTCGTGCTGCAAAAAATGTCGTAGTTGGTTATTCTGAAAGAGGCAATACTACATATATGAAGCATTGTGAGCGCTTAGGGGTGCGACCTGATTTTACTAGACCATCATTTGCTGCACCTATATTGGCTAAGATTGCGATGTCGCCAATTCCAGATACACTTGGGGAGACAGTTGCAGTTACTGCTCTTACCGCTGCAACCAAGCCAGTTTTGTTTGCTGGCAAACAGGCCTTTAAAACTGGAGCTAAGTTATTTGCAGGTGAGGCAGCTGGTGCTAAAGTTGCTGGTGTTGCGGCAGAGGGGACGCACAAGGCAGGAAATTTAGGTAAAGTAGGCGTCACAAAGGGGTATGGTGGTGGAAGTGTCGTAATTTTCAGCAAAAAAGATCCGTATCAAGAAACCATTTCTTTATATAGGGCTGTCAAACCTGAAGAATATGCGCAACTAATTAATGATGGAATATTTAAAAATCCAATTGAAATAGGGTTGGAAAGAAAATATTTTTCAATAACTTTGGAAGGAGCGGAGCAGTATGCTAAAATGGCTGAATCTGCATTCAATGACCCTCCATATAAAATAATTAAAGCTGAGGTGCCTAAAAATATTATAGATAAATTATCAGGTTTAGATAGAATTGTAGTAGATTCAGGAGTAGATTCTATTCTGATCGAGACAAAAGACTTGAAATATATTTCGCACGCTGAGCTAGTATTAGATAATTCTAAAAAAATACCTAAGAAGGGAAGATGAATATGATTAAACCAGATGTATTGTTAGATATTAAATTTTACACAACGGATGCAGGAGGCAGAACTCTTCCAACGGCAAGTAATTTTTATGGATGTGTGTTTGAATTCCAGGGCAAAAATCATGATGGTAGACTTTTATTAGAAAATATAGGATCTATCTATCCTGGTGATAGTAAAAAATCTGTACCCTTAAAATTTTTAGATCCGGATAGTATTTTAAAGGATCTTACAGTTGGGTCGATTTTAAAAATCCGGGAGGGACGATATATTGGTGAAGCTGTCGTGGCACAGATTTGTTAATCACCCCGTGTGCGATCTTTAACTATGGTTGAGCCTGTCATTTTAAGTGTGTAAATAGCCGGTTTTTGTGATGATGTCATATTTTTATTTAAGCATCATCTGATTCTGAAAACTATAGGACTGGGATTAAATTTTTTCTTCGCTGCGTTTGGTTAATACTTCAGCACCATTTGCGGTAATTAAAATGGTATGTTCCCATTGTGCAGAAAATTTACCATCAGCGGTTTCTATTCGCCAATCATAATTTTTGCCATTAATTTTTTCGTTGACACGTTTAATTTTCTTGCCGCCAGCATTAATCATCGGCTCTATGGTAAATATCATGCCTGGCTTAATTTCAATATCATTATCTGCAGTGTCAAAGTGCATTACCTGTGGATCTTCATGAAATTCAGCACCGATCCCATGGCCGCAATACTCTTCTACTATAGAAAATTTATTTGCTAGCGCATGCTGTTCGATTGCTTGACCAATGGCATTTAAAGTGTTGCCTGGTTTGGCGGCAGCAATGCCTAAGTACAAGCATTCTTGTGTTACTCGGATTAGGCGTTGGGCAATTTTATCTTCCTGTTTATTGGTTGGTGAGCCAACAAAAAACATTTTGCTGGTGTCGCCGTGATAACCATCTTTGATAACTGTGACATCAATGTTAACAATGCTACCATTTTTCAGCTTTTCATTGGCGCGTGGAATACCATGGCATACCACTTCGTTAATAGAAGTACATATGGATTTTGGAAATGGCTGAGAATGACCAGAGACTGTGTAGTTTAAGGGCGCTGGAATAGCATTTTGTTTGTTAACTATATAGTTGTGGCATATGTCATTTAGTTCTGCTGTAGTTACACCTGGTTTCACATGGGGACCAATCATCTCTAGAACCTCAGCAGCCAAACGGCCGGCGATGCGCATTTTTTCTATTTCGACGTCGGTTTTAATCTTAATAGCCATCATTCATTACCACGTTTTAAAGTTAATCTTGTAATTTAGCCGTATATGCCGACTAATAATTTTGCGTAAATCATGGATATATGTTATAAACCTAGGCTCGATTAAGCAAGTAAAAAACACACACATGCATATATGCTCGCGGGTGCCATGTTCTCGTAACCTGGTTGTGGGCATTAGGTCAGCTGTAATGGGTGATCTTAGATGGATGTGGAGGCATAACCCAATTTAGGAGATTATTATGAGTACACCAGAAATTTCTATGCGTACGCTATTTGAAGCGGGCGTGCATTTTGGCCATCTAGCACGTTTTCGTGAACCACAAATGTCAGAGTACATTTATGGCGTTAAGAATAAAATCAGTATTATCAACTTAGAAAAAACGTTGCCACTGTTTAAAGCAGCTATGGACTTTGTAAACGAAGTAGCCAGTCGTGGTGGTAAAGTTTTATTTGTTGGTACTAAGCGTTCAGCTAGTAAAATTGTTGCTGAATGCGCGGAAAGATGTGGCATGCCATATGTGAATTATCGCTGGCTTGGTGGCATGTTAACTAATTATAAGACCATTCGTCAGTCCATTCGCCGTCTAAATACTTTGACCAAGATGCAAGAAGATGGCACTTTACAGTTACTCACCAAAAAAGAAGCGTTAACAATTAAACGCGAATTGAGCAAACTAGAAAACAGCCTGGGTGGTATAAAAACTATGGGTGGTTTACCAGATGCAATTTTTATAATTGACGTTGGTAATGAAAACATCGCCATTCAAGAAGCTAACCGTTTGCGTATTCCGGTAATTGGGGTAGTGGATACTAATAGCAAACCTGCTGGCGTAGATTACATTATTCCTGGTAATGATGATGCTATGCGTTCAATTAGTTTATATGCAAATACAGTTGCAGATATTATTGCGAATGCGCGTGCCAATAATAAATCGTTAACAAACAAAAAATATCAAGAAGAATATGTGGAAATTGAAGAAGAAGTTATTCCTTCTGCAGATCTACTACTTGATGCAAACGAAGAGTAATTTGGCATGAGTGAGGTAAAGGATATGACACAAATAACAGCAGAGATGGTGCGTGATTTACGCGAGCGTACCGGCGTTGGCATGATGGAGTGCAAAAAAGCACTAGTTGCTGCTAATGGCGAAATGGAACAAGCAATAGAAGCATTACGTAAATCTGGGCAAGCTAAGGCAGTAAATAAGAGTTCACGCATAGCTGCGGAAGGATTAGTAGTAGCTGTAGCTGCGGCGGATAACAAAGTTGCGGTGATTGGTGAAGTGAATTGTGAAACTGATTTCGTGGCACGCGAAGATCGCTTTAAGCAATTTAGTGCTGATGTAGTTAATTGCGCCCTAAAGATCAACAGCGATGAGGTGACATCATTGTTACAGCAAAATCTGGATGGCAAATCAGTAGAAACAACGCGTCTGGATTTGATCGCACAATTGGGCGAGAATGTTGCAGTACGTAGAATTAAACGTATCACTGCCCCAGAAAGTGGCATAGCAGTAGTTTATTTACATGGTGGCGATGGCGTTGCAGCACGAATTGGTGTGGCAGTTGCGTTAGATACACCAAACAAAGAATTAGCCAAAGATTTGGCTATGCATATTGCGGCGATGCGACCAGAGTATTTACGTGAAGCAGATATTCCAGCAGAGCGTTTAGCAAAAGAGAGTGAGATTTTACTAGCACAAACACAAGAAACTAATGTTGGGAAACCTGCAGACATTTTAGAAAAGATTGTGGCGGGTAAAATTAGTAAATTTGTTAAAGAAGTTACTTTGCTTGGCCAAGCATTCGTAAAAAATCCTGACCAAACAGTGGATGCATTGTTAAAGACCAATAAAACGAATATTACTGCGTATGCGCGTTTTGAGGTAGGTGAAGGGATCGAGAAAAAATCTACCGATTTTGTTAGCGAGGTTATGTCACAGGCAAAAGGATAAGGTGGTAGCCATGCCTAAAGCTCCGAGATATCAGAGAATTTTGTTAAAATTTAGTGGCGAAGCTCTGGCCGGCAATACCGGCTATGGCATAGCGCCGGCGGTTATTGATCGTATAGTTAAAGAAGTTCGTGAATTGGTTGAGCTAGAGGTACAGGTAGGCATAGTGGTTGGTGGTGGTAATTTGTTTCGTGGCGAAACATTATCCAGTGCCGGCATTGGCCGTATAACTGGTGATCATATCGGTATGCTGGGTACATTGATTAACTCTTTAGCTTTGCGGGATGCTTTTGAGAGAGCTGGCGTTGAAACTAGAATCATGTCCGCAATTCCTATGAGTGGTATTGTCGACCACTATGACCGCCGCAAGGCAATTTATCATTTACGTCATGGCCAAGTAGTAATTTTTGCTGCTGGTACTGGTAATCCATTAGTTACTACCGATTCAGCAGCTAGTTTGCGGGCGATAGAAATTCAGGCAGATATATTACTCAAAGCAACTTCAGTAGATGGTATTTACGATAGTGATCCAGCGCATAATCAAGATGCTAAGCGTTATGATCATATTTCTTATCGTGAAGCCTTGCAAAAAGAATTAGGGGTCATGGATTTGGCTGCTTTTACTCAGTGTCGCGATCATAATATGAAAATTCGTGTGTTTGATATGCATAAACCTGGTGCTTTACTACGCGTAGTAATGGGTGAAGCAGAAGGTACTTTAGTAGAGTAGGGGAGAGTAATGTTGAATCAAATTCAGAGCGAAGCCGAAAAGAAAATGCATAAAAGTATTGATATGTTGAAATCTGATATGGCTAAATTACGTACCGGTCGTGCTCATCCGAGTATATTGGAAGACATAATGGTTGAGTATTATGGCCAAGATACATCACTACAACAGTTGGCCAGCATTACTGTAGCCGATTCTCGCACTTTAAATGTAACACCGTTTGATAAAAATAGTGTCAATGCTATAGACAAGGCCATTCGCACTAGTGATTTGGGCTTGAATCCAGCTACTGCTGGCACAGTTATTAGAGTGCCATTACCACCTTTAACTGAAGAAAGACGCATGGCCTTGATCAAACAAATGAAAGGAAGTGCCGAAGAAGCACGGGTGTCAATTCGCAATGTACGAAGAGATGCCAATAATGGTATTAAATCTTTGTTAAAAGACAAAGTAATTACCGAAGATGAAGAAAGACGAGCACAAGATTCAGTACAAAAATTAACTGATAAATACATTAACGATGTAGATAAAATGGTGCGTGAAAAAGAAGCGGATTTACTGCAGATTTAATATGCTAAACAATTTTGATGCTCTACCAGAGCACATCGCCGTAATTATGGATGGTAGTGGTCGTTGGGCACAACGACGTTTAATGCCACGCATAGCAGGCCATCATCGTGGTGTTGATTCGACTAGATTGGTGGTAAGGCGTTGTGTAGAATTAAAAATCCCAGTCTTGACCTTGTTCGCATTTAGCAGTGAAAACTGGCAACGGCCAGAGGCAGAAGTTAGTGCATTAATGACGCTGTTGCAAAACTCTATCGAATCGGAAACGAAAGATCTACATACTAGCAATGTGCGATTACGAGTTATTGGTGATCTAAGTAGATTAACATCTGGTTTACATAAAGCCATCGATGCTGCCTTAGAGTTAACTGTAAATAATACTGGCTTGCAATTAAACATCGCGCTAAATTACGGCGGCCGTTGGGATCTTGCTAATGCCGCGCGTAATATATGTGCTGAAGTTATGAATAATAGATTGTCTTTAGCAGATATAGATGAAGTTACTTTTGCCAAGCATGTTTCTTTACACGACTTACCAGCACCAGATTTATTAATTCGGACTAGCGGTGAACAACGCTTGAGTAATTTTTTATTATGGCAATTAGCCTATACAGAATTATATTTTTGTTCTACTTTATGGCCAGATTTTACCGCTAAGGATTTAGATCTGGCGTTAGAGTTTTTCGCACGGCGCGAGCGGCGTTTTGGCGCGATATGTTCATCATTACAAAAGGTTGATAATGTTTAAACTGCGTTTGCTTAGTGCCGCCGTACTATTGCCAGCTGTCGTCCTAGGTATTTTATTCCTGCCTAATTTTTATGTTGCGATCTTTAGTGCCATAGTTTTTGTCTTGGCTGCTTGGGAATGGTTGCAAATGACTATTAGTAATGCGTTACGAATTCGAGCCTTGCTGTTAGTATTGTTGGTATTGGTAGCAGCAAGCTTATTATTGATTGGGGTTTATCATTGTTGGATCTACTATATATCTTTACTTTGGTGGGCATTAGCATTCGTAGGTATTTGTTATTATCCACGTGGTGTAACCATTTGGCGTCAATTATTTGCTCAACCGCTTATAGGTTTAATTATTTTTGTGCCAGCTTGGTTGGCATTTAATAGTTTGCATGCACAAACTTTTGGACCACAGTGGGTTTTGTTGGGCTGCGCCTTAATTTGGGGAGCTGATGTTGGAGCGTATTGTTTTGGAAAATTATGGGGTAAAAGAAAATTAGCAGCTAATGTTAGTCCTGGTAAAACCTGGGCTGGGTTGTATGGCGCATTGCTGACCTCTGCCATTATTATGCTTATTTTTTATGCATATTATAAACCAGCAATGAGTATTTGGGCAGCAATTTGGTTAGCATTGATCACGGTAATTTTTGCTGTTATTGGGGACCTTTCTGAAAGTATGCAAAAGAGGATTTACGGCATTAAAGATAGCGGCAAATTAATTCCTGGTCATGGCGGAGTTTATGATCGTATAGATAGTATGTTGGCTGCCTTTCCAGTGTACTTTGTAGGGCTGCAAATTTTGCAAAATCTCCGTATAATACACATTTAGTTTGTTGCCCGGTAGGTTAAGATGTCAGAGTTGCTCGCTACTATCCCCATGCGTACTGTGGGACCAATAAAAATTATTGGTCAAGAATTAAATGCGGAAGTTAATGTGCCACTAGCTACCTTTGAAACCCCTTTATGGCCATCTACTGCTAGAGGTGCGCGAGTATCGCGTTTGGGTACTGGTATTAATGTAGTTGTTGTCGATGAAGGCATGACTCGTTCTGTGGTGGTTGATGCACAAAATGTGCAAGCCGCCTATGATTTAGTTATTGCACTTAAAAGTAGGGAGTCAGAACTTGCTACGTTAATAGCTAGCATAAGTCGTTTTGCCAAATTTAAAGAAATACATACTCAAATTATTGGCAGTCTAGTTTATATCCGTTTGGCAATATATTCTGGTGATGCTTCTGGACATAATATGGCCACTGTGGCTGCAGAAGCCATGTTAAATTGGCTATTGAAAGAATATCCTCATATTAGCTATGTCTCCATATCCAGTAATTTTTGCACAGATAAAAAAGTTTCGGCAGTAAATGCGATTCTTGGGCGTGGCAAGTATGTGGTAGCAGAAATGCTAATATCACGTGCTATTTGTCAAAATGTATTAGCTACTACGCCAGAAAAAATTGTTGATCTGCATATAAAAAAGAATTTGCTTGGCACTATGCTAGCAGGTGGTCTGCGTAGCGCTAATGCCCATTTTGCCAATATTTTGTTGGCTATATACCTTGCTACAGGGCAAGATGCGGCTAATATTGTTGAAGGCTCACAAGGCATAGTCCATGCAGAAGTACGCGCGGACGATTTGTATTTTTCAGTATCTTTGCCTAACTTGATCGTTGGTGCAGTAGGAAATGGTAAAGATTTGGCTTTCACTAGGCATAACTTAGCGCAGCTAGGTTGTTTGCCGCAAGCGACGCCGGGATTGGCGGCCAGACGTTTGGCAATTATTGTTGCGGCAGCGGTTTGGTGTGGCGAGTTATCGTTACTGGCTGCACAAACTAACCAAGGAGAGTTAATGCGCACGCATTTAAAAATGGAGCGACAAGGGTGATACAGTCCCTAACTGCTCGATCGCCAGCAAAGCTGATAATTTCTGGTGAACATGCAGTTTTATATGAGCAGCCAGCGTTAGCGATTGCTATAGATCGTTATACTACAGTTACAACCAGTTGGTCTGATACAAAGCGCATACATTTTAAATTGCTAGGCATGGCATATGCCAAATCGCACACCCTGAAAGCCTTGCAACGTTTAACCGCAAATTTACAACGCGATTACAATAATTTTTTGCAAGGTAAATGTGGTATTCGTTCGGTACTAAAACGACCATTTCAATTGTTACAGTATTCTGTATCAAGTTTATTAGATTATTTAAATGTGCAGTTACCTAAAGGTATGGAAATAGCCGTAGATTCTAGTATTCCGATTGGTTGTGGCATGGGCTCTTCTGCTGCTGCAGTAGTAAGCACTTTATATGCTATTACCAATTTTTTACAAATCAAATGGCAACGTGCTGATTATTTATCTTTTAGTAGGGCGATCGAAAATTTACAACATGGTAAATCTAGTGGTTTAGACACACATTTAGTAACCTATGGTGGTTGTGTATATTTTCAGAATGGCAAAACCAACACTAGAGCAATTCCTAACATGCCAATGTATATGTTAAATACTGGTAAACCGGTAACTACTACTGGTGAATGTGTTAGTAGTGTTGCAGCATTATTTGCGCAAGATACACGCTTGGTTCAAGAATTTGGCATGGTAACAGCTAGTATCGATGCCGCTCTTAATAGTAATAACATTGTGGAATTTAAGCATGGTGTACGCGCTAATCACCGCCTGTTAACACGGATCGGAGTAGTGCCAGCAAAAGTTGCTGCTTTTATTCGCGATATAGAAGCTATTGGTGGTGCAGCTAAAGTTTGTGGTGCTGGTGCTGTGCGTGGTAATAATGCTGGAATAGTGTTAGTTTTGGCTGATCAGGGTGCAGAGCGCGTGGCGCATGCGCATGGTTATACTACACAATTAATTCAAGTAGATAATTATGGTACAACAATACTTTAAGCAAACTGTATCTAATGACGTGTATACTGCTTCTGCACCGGGTAGCATGATGTTATTTGGTGAGCATGCAGTCTTACGTGGTAAACAAGCTATAGTGGCGGCGGTTAATAAACGTATTCATGTAACGCTTGTGCCAAGTACCAATAATTTGATTAGCATTAGTGATGCATATTTGGGGACAATTACGCAAAGTCTAGATAAACTGTCTGTGCAAGAGCCGTTTACCTATGTTTTGCAAGCAATAATGTTGTTACAGCAACAAATACCAACTGGCTTTAATTTAAATATAACTCCCGAGTTTGGTAGTATTGGTTTAGGATCTTCTGCTGCAGTTACAGTGGCGACTATCGCAGTGTTAAACCAGTGGCTGAATTTACATTTAACTGCAGAGCAGATATTTAATTTATCAAAAACTGTCGTGTTACAGATACAAGGCTTTGGTTCTGGTGCAGATATCTGCGCGAGTATTTATGGTGGAGTGTTGGCATTTAATTTGGTGGAAGACATACCGATTATTCGTCAACTACCAACAGTGCCAATGCTAACTGTTATATATTGTGGTTACAAGACTGCTACAGCTAAGGTAATAGCGCTTGTTAATAGCGCTGAGTTGCAGCAACCAGCAAAATATAGCCAAATATTTCAGGATTTACATGAATGTAGCACTGCAGCAGTTAGTGCGATACAACAACAAAATTGGCCTGCCTTGAAGCTTTTGTGTCAGCAACATCATAAGTTACAACAGCATTTGGGTGTTAGTGATACAGTATTAGATGCTTTGGTACAAGATTTATCTGCACAACAACAAATTTACGGTGCCAAGATATCTGGTTCTGGTTTAGGTGATTGTGTGATTGGTTTTGGGCAGTTGTCGCAACCAGTATTTATTGCTAACAATGCAGCAACACAATTTACCGCCAATATTGCAACACAAGGCTTAACAAATGCAAATAACTAGAAGACAAGTAGTACGTGAATTGATAGGTAACAATATTGTACCACAACAAGATTCTGCTACGGCATTTGCTTCGAGCAACATTGCTTTGTGTAAATATTGGGGTAAGCGCGATGTCGAGCTAAATTTGCCAGTAACTAGTAGTTTATCAATTTCTATGAGCCACCTTGGGGCTAGTTCTAAAATTAGCATAGCCGAAGATAAACAAGATCAAATATTTTTAAATACACAGTACATGTCACCAAACACAATATTTTATCGGCGCTTGGTGGCGTTTTTAGATTTATTTCGGCCTACGCAAGACACGGTATTTAAAATAGATACTAAAACTAATATCCCAGTTGGTGCTGGCTTGGCATCTTCAGCTTGTGGTTTTGCTGCAACTGTTAAAGCCCTGGATAAATTATTTGATTGGAATTTATCGCCACAACAGCAGTCGGTCTTAGCACGTATAGGCAGCGGTAGTGCCTGCCGTTCGATTTATGATGGTTTTGTGTTGTGGCAAGCTGGATATAAAGAAAATGGCATGGATAGTTACGCACAAAGGTTGGATTACACTTGGGATGAATTACGTGTTGGGGTTTTATTGGTTGATGAACGACAAAAAAGTATTACCTCTAGTGATGCTATGCAGGCTACTGTAGAGACTTGCCCTTTTTATAAAACTTGGCCAGAAATAGTTGAACACGCAATAAATAATACACAACATGCCATCGATACCAAAGATTTTTGGTTGTTAGGCGCTACTGCTGAAGCAAATGCCTTGGCTATGCATGCCCTAATGTTATCTACTACGCCATCGATTATTTATACCCAAGCGGCAACGTTAGATTATATGCATTTAGTTTGGCGCGCACGTGCCGAAGGATTGGGAGTATTTTTTACACAAGATGCTGGGCCCAATTTAAAGATATTATTTTTAAGCAAAGACGAACCGCGTGTGCGGGCATTTTTTATGGATATGGAAATTGTCGCACCCTTTTCCATGGTAACAGAAGTTATAGGTTGTGATTATGTTTGAGGAAATGGTGATTTTAGTTAATGAACAAGATCAACCATTAGGTGTGGCAGAAAAACTACAGGCACATCAATTGGGGCTATTACATCGGGCATTTTCGATATTTATTATCAATAATCAGCAAGAAGTATTACTACAACAACGGCATGTTGATAAATACCATTGTGGTGGGTTATGGACTAACACTTGCTGCAGTCATCCGCGTGCAAATGAAACGGTTTTGGCAGCAGCACAACGTCGATTATACGAGGAAATGGGCTTGCAGCTTCAATTACAAGTTCTGCAATCGTTTATTTATAGAGCGGAATTTAGTAACGGTTTGATTGAACACGAATATGATCATGTATTGCTGGGGCATTATAAAGGCGAAACTATAAAGATTAGCCCTGCAGAAGTGCAAGCGTATGCATGGGTATCAATTACTGCGTTGCCGCAAAAAATTGCGCAAAACCCAGAGCTTTACACGCCATGGTTAAAACCAGCGCTAGATATTTTAATACCAAACTTGGGACGTAAAGCAGGATGAATACATTTTTTTATGCACTGTTAGGTTTTATTCTGGCAATAGGTTTGTTAACAACTGTCCACGAATTTGGTCACTTTTGGGTTGCTAGGCTTCTAGGCGTTAAAGTATTACGTTTTAGTATTGGTTTTGGGAAAGCACTAGTATCTTGGTATGATAAGCGCGGTACGCAATATGCCATCAGTGCTATACCTTTGGGCGGTTACGTGAAAATGTTAGATGAAAATGAAGGTGCTGTACCTAAACATGAATTAAATTTAGCCTTTAACAATAAGCCAGTTTGGGCGCGTATGTTGGTGATTGCGGCAGGTCCGGCTTTTAACATATTGTTTGCCGTATTGGCTTATTGGTTAATCTTTATGTGGGGTGTAACCACAATAGTGCCAATATTGGGTAATGTGCCGCAACAGAGTCCAGCCTATGCGGCAGGATTGCGAGCTGGTCAAGAAATAGTAGCCATCAATAAACAATCCACCCCAACTTGGGAAGACATTGCTGTGCAGATTGCGAGTGCTAATACTGGTGAGGGAAGCATACAAGTAACAGTGCTCGATCGCCAACAACAAATACAAACTACACATGCTTTGGATATTGGCAATTTATTGGCTGCCGGTAATGCTGAAGGGTTTTTACAAAAACTTGGTATGCAGCCTTCCGATCCAATCGCGCCAGTAATAGATAAGTTGACTCCAGGTATGCCGGCAGAGCATGCTGGTTTACAACCTGGAGATATAATTGTGAGTCTAAATGGCGCAGCGGTGTACAGCCGTACGCATTTAGTAGAATTATTACAGGTAAATGAAGGTCATTCTGTACAATTAGGCATTAAACGTAATGATCGACAACTTACCATTACTGTTATTCCAGAAGATAAAAAGATCGGGGTACAATTTGCTAATCAAGAGATCCCTAGAGACTTAATTCGTACTAAACAATTATCCCCCATACCAGCGTTTATGGCTGCATCACGCCATACAATAGAATATACGACACTAACTGCGAAATTCTTAGCAAAAATGGTAGTAGGTAAAGTATCCTGGGAAAATATTGGCGGGCCAATTTCTATTGCCAAAATAGCTGGTCGTACTGTGCGTTCGGGAATAGAGTATTTTTTAAGCTTTTTAGCAATTATTAGCATTAGCTTAGGCGTGTTAAATATGCTACCTATCCCAGTATTAGATGGCGGACATTTTATGTACTGTGTGATTGAATTAGTACGTGGTAAGAAATTATCCACCAAGGCATTGGCTGTTGGGCAAACTTTTGGTTTGGTGGTGTTAAGCGGTATTATGTTGTTGGCGTTGTACAATGATATATTGCGGATTTTGCGCTAGACTCTTAAACAAATTTTGCAAACTCAGCACATAAATATAAAGGTAAATTGCAAATTTTGCCATCATGTTTTAAATTCATGGCAGACGCGCGAAATAAAATTTTAGGTTGATATTTTTTGTCGTATTCAATTAAACTTTTCTTGCGTTGCGAAATTCCAGATTTTACTTCTAATGGGTGTATATCACCTCCGTCTTCTACGATAAAATCAACTTCTGCAGTAGCTGCACTAGTCCAGTAGTATAGTGGTTTACCTATGCTATTTAGTACCTGTGCTACATAGTTTTCTGTTATAGCGCCTTTAAATTCATCAGCAAATAATTGATTATCACTAGCTACTAATTTTAGTGGAACATTACTCATCGCACTTAACAAACCAGTGTCAAGCATAAACACTTTGAATGCATTGGTATCACCATATGCTGGTAAAGGTAATACAGGTTTTGTTAGATTATGGGATTTTATGATCAAACCAGCTTCGCATAACCATTGTAAAGCTATTTCATATTCCCTAGCACGCGCACCTTCTCTAATCACAGAAAAAATAAATTTATTGTTGTCTTTAGCCAATTGTCGTGGTATAGATTGCCAAACCTGACTGATACGCATTATTTCATTCTGCGGTGCATGTTTAGCAAAATCCAAATTATATGCCTTTAATATATCGTCCTGTATTTCTCTTATTTGTATTAAATCTCTATGTGCTGCATAATTTGCTACTGCCGCTGGCATACCGCCGATGATCATATATTTTTTTAATAGTTCCAGTAACTCAGTATGAAATGGTTCTAATAAAGGTGTAGCAGTGTTTATTTGTGACAAATAAGATCTTAAGCCATTTTTATTAATTGCATCTAAGAATTCATAAAAACTTAAAGGATGCAAATTTAAAAAGTTAACTTTGCCTACAGGAAAGCCGGCAGTATGTGCTAGCTTTACCCCTAGTAACGATCCAGCTGCTGCGATATGAAAATTAGGCGCCTCTTCACAAAAGTATTTCAAACTATTTAGCGCACATGGACACTCTTGTATTTCATCAAATATTAATAATGTGCTGTGTGATTGTATTTTTTGTTCAAAATATAAGCTTAGGTTTTCGATGATTTTTGTTGGCTCTAACTTGGCAGTAAAAAACTGTGCTAGTTCAGAATTTCTTTCAAAATTAAGATATAGGCAATCATGGTATTCTTTTTTACCAAACTCTTTGAGTAAATAGGTTTTTCCTACCTGTCTTGCCCCTTGGAGAACCAAGGGTTTGCGATCAGGAGAATTTTTCCATGTTAGTAGGTCAACAAATAAGTCTCTTTGCATTTTTGAAGTATAAAGGGCCTATATAGCTTATTCAAGGGTTATCTTAGTAAAATGTGAAAAAATTCACGTTTTACGTTGGTAAAATGTGATAAAGTACACTTTTTATAAAGATTAAGCTATACGATAATAGAACTAAGACGCAATTACACAATATTTATGGTATTGAGTCTAAAACTTCCTGTGCGTGATTAGTCACTTTAACTTTACGCCATTCTTTTATTAATTTTCCCGTTAGATCAATTAAAAAAGTGCTGCGTACCAAGCCCAATGCTGTTTTGCCAAAAAGAAATTTGTTATTAATTACTCCAAATAAATCACAAATTTTTGAATCGCTATCTGCTAAGAGAGGAAACGGTAATTCATATTTACATGCAAACTTATCATGGCTTGTTAAAGAGTCGCGTGATATACCAAGTATTTCAGCATTTTTTTGTTTAAATTTAGGATATAGTTGTTTAAAATCGTTTGCTTCGACAGTGCATCCAGGAGTGTTATCTTTAGGGTAAAAGTATAAAACAACAAATTTACCTTTATAATCTTTTAAATTAATGATCCCTTTATTACTGTGTACAGTAAAGTTATCAACTTGATCGCCAATTTTAATGCTCATTTTTCATCCTAAATTAGGTCTATGTTTGTGCTGAAAACTACGATTTGTGTCACTGCTTGATAAAGGAGTTGGGGTAGTGTTTGCAAAGGTTATTTCATCTACATTAGTAATTGGCACCAGTGTATAAGTATAATTACATTCATAACATAGTGCTGTAGATTTCTTTACTATCTCATCTACGGTAATAACCATGGCGATACCAGTGAACATACCAATAGCCATGCTAATAACGTTTTTTAGGATTCGCAATGGCATTGAGTCGTTTGGTTGAGGGACCAATAGATGCATCATTGCAACAGAACCGCCAATAAGTGAAGCAATACATTCGACAATAGTTAATATTGCTTCTTTAATGGTTAATTTTATAAATAACACTTTTAAAATGGGTATTTTTTCAGCATAACGTAATGGTATTCTTGGTAAGTTAGACGCTAACATGTTCAGTAGCCTTATGTAAGTGTAGGCGTTGTTTATATAGCTCTCTAGATAAATATACATCCTGTAAGAATTTTTCCAGTTGCTCCAAACAAATAGCTTGTTTAGCATCAACTAATGCTTGCGATGGTTCTGGATGAATATCAACTAAAATAGCATTGGCACCGGCAATAATGCCTTGCGCTGTGGCATGAAATATATCTGGTATACCATCCAAGTCTACAGCATAATTGCCCACTGCATGTGATGGATCAATACAAATTGGCATGGTAGTTAATCTCTTTAACATTGGCACTTGCGTAAAATCTACAAAGTTACGATGGGTTTCAGCAAATTGTGATTTCATACCGCGCAAGCAAAAAATAATTTTATTGTTGCCAGCATGTGCTAAATATTCGCAAGCAGCAATAGATTCTTCTAAAGTTATGCCATAGCCGCGTTTATACAATATGGGATATTCTTTTTGCTTACCAATTTGTTTTAACAATTCAAAGTTTTGAGCATTGCGTGTACCGATTTGTATTAAGATCTTAGTTGGATTGTTTTGCTGCGCCAAAATATTACTAACATGATCTAGTTGTTGCTCATGGGTGATTTCCATGGCTATTAGCTTTATGTCATAAGTAGCTGCAAGTGCAAACACATATGATAAACATTCCACACCCAACCCTTGAAAACTATACGGACTGGTTCTTGGCTTAAAAACACCCATACGGGCGCAGGTCAGACCATGTTGTTGTAAGGCCTTGAAAGTATGTTCGACATTAATGGGGTTATCCACGGCATTAAGACCGGCAAATATAGTAAAACTTGTTTGGGAAAAATATATGCCCTGGGAGGTAAATCCATAAATATAGGTATCATTTGGCTTTCTTGCTATTAATGGATACTTGTTGGCTAAATGCATTTATGTTAGTCTCTTGCTACCGAGATTTTGTGGTGTAGATCTGAAGTCATTAATTAATATAGCATTTTCTAATAAATGCATAAAGCACGTGTGAAAATTAATTGGGTAAAAATTTTTCTTTATTTGTTGGATATCGCTATGCGCATTCACGTCGCAAGAACCACTTTATATCATTTATTTCTCTAACATCTATGCTAGGCATTGCTATTGGCGTTACAGCATTAATAACTGTCTTATCGGTAATGAACGGCTTTAATAAAGAGATTCGTGCGAAGATGTTGAATATAACACCACATGTGGTTCTCCGTAGCATGAGCGGGCCGTTACAGGCATGGCAAAATTTAATGCCACAAGTTTTAGCTGAGCCAGGGGTTGTCAGTGCCGCTCCATATATATTTTCACAAGGATTATTGGTTGCTAACGGGGTAGTGCAGCCGAGTATTGTGCGTGGGGTTGATCCTAAACAGCTCAACGAAATTTATCCGTTGGAAGCAAATGTAATTGCTGGTGAATTGTCGGCGCTAAATGATGGCAGCTTTAACGTGGCTTTGGGTACTAGTTTAGCGCAAAGTCTAGGTTTGAATTTACACGATAAAGTAACTTTATTAATACCAGATGCATCTTCAACTATCGCTGGTGTTACGCCAAAATTTAAACGCTTAACAGTAGCAGCGATTTTTCGCACTGGCACCGCTTATGACGATCGTAATGGTTTTATAAATATTTGTGATGCAGATCGTTTATTTAAAATGCATGGCGGTGTAACTGGGATCCAAATGCGTTTGGCTGATGAGTTGAATGCACCTCAGATTGTTGCTAGTTTGCACGAAAAATTAGGGCAAAGGTATTGGATTACCGATTGGTCTACAGAATATTCTTCTTTTTTTGAAGCGCTAAAAATGGAAAAAATGGTGATGTGGTGTATTTTATGCCTGATCATCGCTGTAGCAGCGTTTAATTTAGTTTCGAGTTTGGTGATGATGGTGACTGATAAGCGCGTAGACATTGCAATATTAAGAACCATGGGTGCTACAGCCAAAGATGTAATGGGGATATTTTTTGCGCAAGGGGCTATTATTGGCCTTGTTGGTACTTTGTTGGGTTTAATTTTTGGTTTGTTGTTAGCATATAACGTTACAGCTATCGTGGAATATATTCAGAATTTGTTTAATGTACAATTCGTTGCTGAAGATGTGTATTTGATTGGCTTTGTACCATCGCAGATTAAATATGCGGATGTAGTATTTGTTTGCGGCATATCGTTTGTTATGAGTTTATTAGCGACAATTTATCCTTCTTGGCGCGCTGCTAATATTGCTCCAGCCGAGGCATTACGTTATGAATAAAGATCTAGTATTACAATGCCAAAATTTAAGCCGAATTTTTGCCGATGGTAAATCTAGCTTGAAGGTTTTGGCAGAAATTAATCTTGAAGTTAAACGTGGTACACAAATAGCAATTATGGGGCGTTCTGGCTCGGGTAAAAGTACTTTACTGCAGTTATTGGCAGGTCTAGATAATCCAACTACAGGCCATGTTGTGCTAAATGGCAAAGATTTAACTAAATTATCACCTGATGAGCTGGCGCGATGGCGTAATAAGACCCTAGGTTTTATTTATCAAATGCATCATTTGTTGCCAGAGTTTTCAGCAGTAGAAAATATTGCTATGCCATTGTTGATATCAGGCGTTAAGCTTAAGTCAGCCCTGATGCAAGCAAAAGAATTGCTTGCCGCAGTTGATCTAACTGAACGAGCTGAGCATCGACCGGCGCAATTATCTGGTGGTGAAAGACAACGTATTGCTATAGCTAGATCGATTGCCATGAACCCAGATTGTGTTTTGGCTGATGAACCAACAGGCAATTTAGACGCGGAAAATGCAGAATTAGCACTGCAGTTAATGCAGAAATTGAATCGTGAACGTGGGACTACCTTTATAATTGTTACCCATGATGCTGATTTGGCGGCGCGTTTAGATCATACCTATCATTTGCAAGATGGTTTTTTAAAATAGCTCATCTATTACTGGCCATAGTAGGCTAGTTAAAAAATAAAATAGTATGCCAAATATAATGCCTGCAACTAAACAACCTAATAAGAACGGTTGCCAAATGTGTTGGAAAATAATCAAAATATCAGCGAAGTTCAACTGAAAAGTCTCTGCTGCTGGTGGGATATTTAGTAGAGTTACGCCTAAGTCATAAGCAAAATAATACATGAATGGAATGGTAAGGGGATTAGCGAACCAAATGCTACTTGCCACTAATGGTATATTACAATCCAACAAAACAGCGACCAGCACCGCAAACACGGTATGAAATGGTAACGGAATCCAACTGCAAGCAACTCCCAAAGCCATAGCTTTAGCAACAGATTCACGATCGAATCTCCATAAATTATGTGCGTCAACTAGGTTGCCGAATTTAGTTATATATTTGTTGCTGTGAAATTTTTTATAGTATTCATCTAACATTGATTCATCCTGACATATATGTTCATTTTGCCATTACCAGCTGTTGCACTTGCCGCCCTAATTGGGGTTGGCAGTGTTTGTTTGTTTCCTGTACTCCCCAATATTAATAAAGTATACCTAATATTTAGTTTGGCGCTGCTACTTCTTGGGTGCCAACGCAATTTTTTTGTATCTTACATATGTGCAATCGCGATTTTTTTTAGTTTTATGGCTTATGAAGTAAATTGTTATAGCAAGAAGCAATTATCATTAGAGTTAGAAGGACAAAAAATTACTGTAGTCGGTACTATTGCCAGCATAGTGATAAACTCAACAAATACGCAACAGACTTTTTTATTCAAAGTGAATAAAGTTGATGCAGTAACTAGCAATTGGCACTTACCGGCACTGCTAAAAATTACTTGGAATAATTCTACAGCGCCAAAATTATGGCCAGGTGATACTTGGCGTTTAAAGATAAAAGTCAATAAGGTGCGCAATTATGCCAATCCTGGTAGTTATGATATGCAGCGCTATTATTGGTCACAACGAATTAGTGGTCGTGGCTATATATTAGCTAATTCTAATACAGAATTGTTACAACGCAATCAATTCGCATATCCATTACATAGCTTACGTCAACAGTTAAAAATAATGTTAGATACAATTTTAGATGATGATAAATTTACTATGTTAATACAGGCTTTAACTATAGGCTTAAAAGCCAATTTATCAACAACAGATGCTTTAGTATTACAGGATACTGGAACTATGCATTTAATGTCCGTTTCTGGTTTACACATAGGCATGTTGAGTGCTTTTTGTTTTATGAGCATAAAACTTATTTATTATCTTATGCCACGCTTAATGGGGCGTTTTTCGCGTGTTTGGTTGGGTGCGATATTGGCTTTGTTGTTGAGTATTTTTTATGCTGGCTTAGCTGGTTTTGCAGTTGCTACGCAGCGCGCGATTATTATGTTAGCGGCATTTTTAAGCGGAATAGTATTTAAACGTCAAACGTCTAGTACGCACAACTATAGCTTAGCATTATTATGTGTGCTGTTAATAGACCCATTTGTTGTTTTAGGTATGGGATTTTGGTTTTCGTTTATCGCGGTTGCTGGCTTGTTATTTATTAGGCGACAGCAAAAAATTAACACTAAAATACAAAAATTTTGGCGCTGGTATAGACCACAAATAGTTTTAACATTAGTTTTATTGCCTTTAACTGTATTATTTTTTAGTAAAAATTCTCTTGTTGCGCCATTGGCGAATGCAATTGCTATTCCATGGGTTAGTGGTTTAATTTTGCCAATTTGTTTGTGTGCAGTTTTTTTGTTGCCGATCTGGCCATCTTTTTCTAGTTTGTTATTAAAGATGGCACTAAAAAGTTTTACTGGCTTATGGTTTATTCTTAGCAAATTGGCTACATTGCCAGTGTATACTTGGTGTCCACCGACAAGCAATTTATTATTAATTATTATGTTAGCCTTGTTAGGAGTGGTTTGGTTATATTTGCCACGTGGGTTACCAAGTAAATATTGGGGCATATTAAATTTGCTAGCAATGTTTTTTGTACCAGTGAAAACTATTCCCTATGGACAAGCTAGTTTTACTGTCTTGGATGTAGGGCAGGGATTAGCTAGTGTTATTCAAACGCAAACACATGTGTTGGTGTATGACACTGGTGCAAAATTACGCAATGGTTTTGATTTGGGATTGAATATAGTAGTGCCGTATTTACAAACCAAAGGAATTAAAAAAATAGATTTATTAATGATCAGCCATGCCGATAACGATCACGTTGGTGGTGCGTTGGGAATATTGAGTAAAATTAACACTAATAATATTCTTGCGAGTGATTTAACAGTTTTGCCAGGATTTAAATCCAGTTTATGTAAAAGCGGGCAAGAATGGCAGTGGGACGGAGTATATTTTAAAGTGTTGCATCCAGCTATAGAAGATTATAGAGGTTCAACCAAGCGCAATAACTACTCTTGCGTACTAATGGTGCAAGCTGGCACGAGGAAAGTTATATTAACCGGTGATATTGAAAAGCAAGGTGAAAAACAAATAATAGCGCGTTATGGTGCAGACTTACAGGCTGATGTTATGTTGGTACCGCACCATGGCAGCAAAACCTCATCTAGTGATGAGTTTTTACAAACGATACAGCCGCAGTATGCAGTAATACCTGTTGGGTATAAGAATCAGTATGGTCATCCTAAAGCAGAAGTAATGCAGCGTTATTCTGCGATGGGGATTAAGGTTTTGCGCACCGATCTTGACGGGGCAGTAAATTTTCAATTGAGTGAAAATTTAAAAGTCGACTGTTATAGACATAACATCAAATATTTTTGGTTACGTTGAAAAAACTGAACTATGTGGCACCAAATTCTTATATTCATACTATGTTTATTAGGTATTCCAGGAATAGGCGTTATATATGGTGCTTAGACTGAAAGTATTTTCATTTATTTTCGCAAAAAATTTGGGTTGACAATAGTGGTGTAAAAAAATACCGTTGTTTCCAAGGTGGTGGCTCACCATATCAAGCATATTTCCCTGGTAACTGTACTTAAACAAAACATGGTTGATATAGGACTGTAATTGTTTTGCCTATAACTTTGTCAACTTAAAGTTTTGGTTTTTCTTTTATTGTATTTGTTTCTCTACAAATATTAGCCTTCTCTGTTTCGAAAAAATCTACTACTTTAACCTTGGTTTAGTAACTTTTGGTTTGTTATTTTCTTCTTCAACGTGCTCTCCAGCGCCGGGTAAAAATTTATTTTCTATTGGGTAATCTTTTAAATTTTTTACAAAATCATGCATAGCTTGCATGCCTTTATGCACATCTTCTTTGATGCAGAAACTAAGTCTTAAGCTATAACCATTGGGATCTAAAATTTGATAGGAGTGTAAGGTGGTTATTCCGGCAACTTTATTTAATACATACGAAAATATTTCTGAATTTAAAGTTCTGATGTTAAAAAAATATTTATTTTTTAGAGCTTCTATATTAACTTTTACGTGTATTCCCGCTTCAGGTTTATGCACCGCATGCATGCCATCAATGCCGTGTTGATATTTGGGAGGTATTTCTGCTTTAACTTGCTCACGTAAATTAGCATCAATTTTTTCGCTATGTATTCCTTCCAAATATGCTAGCATTAAATTCATATTAAATTTATGTTCAATTTGTTTTCGTTTAATATATACTTGGCGTTCTCTTAAAGATGACTTCATTAATAAATTCATAGCTTCAACATGTAGATCTCCAAGGCTACCATTCAATCTAAATAATTCTTTTTCAAAAATTCCTTTTAAATTTTCTACGAAAGTACTTCTTGCATCTAAAATAACATATCCTATTCTGGCGCGTTCCATGCCATAAGTTTTAGATCCGGTTATTATTAAAGCATAATCATAAAAATTTTCTTTTGTGCTCAATCCAATCAAATCCGCCAAAGGATATTTTTCATCTAATTGCATATTCAAGTGTGCAGCATCACCAATAAGATAAATATTATGTTGCTTGCAAAAATTAATAATTGATTGTAATTCTTCTGTCGTATACACGGATGCGGCAGTAGTTTTTAATTCAAGGAATAATGTTTTACATGATGGATGTTTTTTTTGCATTTCTGTTAAATCCTGCAAAGACATTTTTTCGCCAGGAAGAGAAGTAGGCACTAAATGTACCTTATAGGCAAGTGGTTTCATAGTTGAGGCACCAGCAACTGAAAATGAATAACCATTTGTAGCAAAAAAAACTTCTTTATTGTGTTTTTGATCGTATAAACAACGTAGAAGGCGAATGGCTCCTTCATGCGCACCTAAACAAAAACAACTATATAGGTTGTTATAATCCAACTTGGGGTCAAGTGATAATTCTTGACGTAGAAATTGTAAAATAGAATATTGACTTATGACTGTAGATGAAGGTAGATCGCTTCTATAAAAATTAAAACTTTGTAAATTAGTATTATTTTTCATAAGTACATCGGAAGGATTTATGAAAGAATCACTAACTCCACCAGTAGATAAAGGGATGCCAGCATAAAAATATTTAAACCATAAGTAACGAGTACGTTCTATGTTTTTTATAGTCATATCATCATTATCAGATACTAATTTTGTTCCCTCTTCTATTATTATTTTTGATAATGAATATAAAGCATTATCTTGTTTATTTAATTCGTAACAAGCCCCTTTTGAAGATGAGGACGCAATAAATCCCCTGTCTTTGAGCATAGAATCACACATGCTATCAGATGAAGGTGCAACATAAATTTTATTGCATTTATTAATAGTAAAAGCTTGCTCAATTAATGCTTCTAGTATATTGCTTTCTAAATCTTTGTTTTTATATTCTGTGGATAAATTTATATATATTCTAGGGTATATGTTATTTTTATCATTAAAATATGTAAATCCAGCCGTACCTAATAAGCCTTTATAGGAGTAAATTTTATATTCCACATGCTCAGCAAATAGATTGTTAAAAAATACACCATAATTGTTAAGAATATTTTTTTTATTTTCAACTAATTGCAGGTCGCAATTACCATAATCGGCATTCGTGAATGCTATATTTTTTTTCATAATTTCCTTTTAAGATAGTTTTAATCAACTTGAAAATATTAATGTTATGTTATAATATAACATTAGTATTTTCAAGCCTAGCAACCAATTTAAGGCATCACAATAACTTTATGAAGGCACAGAAACAAGACAACCAGGCATTGGTTTTAAATGTATTGACAAGTAGTTCAAGAATAATGACTGCATATGAAATTTTAAATCAATTACAATCGCATGGGGTCAACGCCCCATTGACTGTATATAGGGCTCTAAATTCTCTGATTGAACAAGGAAAAGTGCACCGTATCGAATCTTTAAATGGTTTTATTGCTTGTAACACTAGTCATAATAAGCCGCATACCTCGTGTTTTGTCTTGTGCTCTAATTGTGATGCTTCTGAAGAAATCGCCGACCTCAGAATTAATAATGTCGTGCAAGAATGGTGCGAAAACTTGACATTTTCCTTAAGCAAACAAACGATAGAGATCACTGGTTTGTGCAAGGCATGTAATAAATAACTAATATTCTCTATCTGGGTTTTTCTGTAACTAATGAAACAGTTTCTGTAAAAACATTGATTATACACGTAAATTTTAATCCCAAGTATTCCTCACTATATTTTGGTAGTTAGCTATGATAAAATCGCCAAACAAACAATATTTGATTAGGTAAAGAATAATGAGAATAATAAAAATCCAGCCGCAGCGAAAAATGTATTTAAATAACCTAAAAAGAAAGATTATAAATTCTAAAGACTTTGTTTCTTTTAGAAACCAATGTAAGCAAGAGTATACTACGATTGCAGTACAATCAAATCAACCTTATCAGAAAAAACCAGTAAAAGATTCTTTATTGGCAGAATCCGTCAATTTACATACTAAATGTTTAACAGACATTAAAAATGGCAAATATACTAAAGATATAAATGAACAAATTTATTTATATACTGAGATCATGCATGAGTATTATTTTGAAGATGCATTAGAGTATATTAGCTTCACATTTAGTAATCACGAAAAAATAATAAATTCCTTATACAATAATATAGATTTTGAATATATTGGGATAACGGAGATATCAGATACTTTTAAGTCATTAATTGCAAACATACCTAAAGAATCTGTTCATTTTCTAAAAAAGATTTATACTCCAACGATAATTCAAGCGATTAAAAATGACAAACCAGAAATTATGTTAAATTTGTTAATCAACATATTTGAGAATCATGACCAAGAAGATGTTTTTGCTGCATGGCCTGATATTGAAACTACTTTTCCAATCGCTGATCTTAGAGGAGTTAATGGAGAAACTGTGTTGCATATCGCATATGGAACCGGGGCATTAGATCTATTCACATTTGTTTTGGAAAAATACCCACAACTTTTGTCAGTGTTAGATCAGCATGGTAGAAATTTTCTATGTTATTTAAACTATAATGGAGATCTTTCCGACAAATGTATAATGTTTGACATGGCTATAAAGCAAGGTGTCAATCTACATGCTTTGGATAAATATGGTAATTCAGTACTGTATAATTTTTTAGAACATATTAACAAAAATCATTTTTTTTGTGGCGAAGAGGATACAATGAAAGTTCAAGAAATAATAAAATTGTATTTACAGTTCGATGCAAAATCCATTAGAAATAGCGTGGAGAATAGAACCAAGTTACATATCCTGGTCGCTGCCGGATTATCATTGGAGTTAGATAAAAATATAAATTTAATTGATGCCGTATGTGCGGAACAAGGCATGACGCCATTGCATTATGCAATTTTATTGAATAATCACCATGTTGCTAGAGAGCTAATTGATGCTGGGGCCAATTTAATTATAAAGGATAAATTCGATCGCTTGCCGAGTGACTATGCGTTGTTAATGGGCAACATGGTGCTGTATTATCTGATACAAACAAAATTACAGCAAAAAAATAAAGCATTATTGTTTACAAAGAAATCAACAGGAAACTTACTTTTAGCTGCTTACAGTGGCAATAGATATTTATTTAATCTAATTGCTAGTACTGTTGGAGCGTCAGATTTTGATCGGGCGCTGGTAAACATGGTTAAAAATAATGGTTTAGATGTAAAACAAGTGGCAAAATTTACACCTATGGAGCAGTTAAAGCTAGCATCTGCATTATCTTGTTTGCTGTCTAATTTATATCAGCAGAACATAATTACTCAATATGTACAAGCAAATATTATACCATCATTGTTGGGTAGTGCAGAAGAATTACCTTATGCATATGGCGTAGAAATGGAGTTAGCCAATATAGGGATAGTCTCTAAAGACTTACCAGTTACATCTATTCTTTTATCTTGGTTTGGTATAAAAGTTACCAACGATCACTCAGTTAATCATACAATATTTGATGGCACAGGTTATTTAAAAGGCGAAGAATTAGTTACAGATGTGCTTAAAACTTCTTTAGATGTGAAAAAGTTGTTGTTTGTAGCACAGCTATTATTAGATTCTGGGGCGATTGCCGACTCTAGTACTGGTCTGCACGTACATGTAAATATTAATGGTAATGATATGCCATCAATTGCTGCTAATATGAATTGCAAAAAAAATAAGCAAGAAAAAATTGAGTTGGCCGTGGTTAAACAAATATTGCTTAACTGGCAAGTATTGGAGCAGTATTGTTCAGGAATTGTACGCGATGGAGAACTATATCAAGGGCGAGAAAATGATAATAATGAATATTGTGCACCAATAAATAATATAATTACGGAATTATTGCAGTTACAGAGCTTGGAAGAGTTAGCAAAGTATTGTGATAGGTATAAAGCCATAAATCTAGTGAATTTATCTAAAAATGCAAGTGGTGAATTGCTGTTTAACAGGAACGGAACTCATGATATCTCTATATACATGGGTAAACGCATCGGCGCAGCAGATGGTAGTAAAGGCTATGGTACCATGGAGTTTAGATTGCACGATGGAACAACTGATCCTATTTTAATAAAAGCATGGCTTAACTTTATTAACAGATTAATGCACGTAAGTATTGTGCAAGTACAAGAAGCTATTAATAATAATTGCCTCGCTGATTTAAAACCTTTACCACAGATAGAAAATTTGTTTTATATGTGGATAGCAGAGCGTGATTACAATGTTACGTGGGATGTGAGAAAACGCGGATTTAGAAGTCACAAAGTTACAGCACATGCCAATGCAAAATTATGGCAGCAAGAAATTCGAGAATCTAAGCTATATAAGGCATATTTATTGGGTAAAGTGGGACAAAATTATCTTGACTTATTTACAGGGGTACCAGAGCAAGAAGCCAAAATTATGCATATCCAAGTGCAAGAAATGTTAGATTTTGATATTAAATATCCTGGCATTTTAGGTCACGAAGAAGGTTACGCAAGTCGTAATAAAACTCGCATACAAGCCAGACTTTAAAATTACGAGTTTTGTAGTTTCTTAATCTAACAAACGTCTTCCCGGCAGCGGCAGCATAGCTGCCGCGTTAGCCGTATCTATGAACCATTAAATTTACCAGTTAATCAACTAACAAGCCCAATTACGGTAAAATATATCTAGCCTGATTGCCCTGGATTTACGTATAATCTCCAGCAATAGGGGTTAAAATAATTGACTAAAACACACACTTCCATTGGTACCTGGCATGCATTTTGGCAGTTAATGCTTAGCGCGCGCAAATATGCCCCAGCAATTATATGCGCTATAACTGGCTTAATTGTTACTCGCTTAGCCGAAGCCAGTATTTATAAGTATTTAATTCCCCAGACTTTAGATGAAGGCTTTATTGCTAGGAGTGCCGACTTTCTACGGCATATGCCTTTATTGTTTATCGGTATTTTTTCCGCTATTGGCTTAGGTGAATTTTTATCTAAGTATTATATGGGCTATGTTGGACGCAGCGTAGTCTGTGATTATCGACAAAAAATGTTAAACCACTTATTAGTAGTGCCATTGCATTATTACAAGCAGTCCGGTATTGGCGAACTAATTTCCAAAATTAATTATGATGCAGAACAGGTTTCGACTGCTGTATCTGATGCCGTGCGTGAATGTTTAAATAGTATTGTTGGTATAGTGGTGCTGTTTGGCGTTATGTTTAGTATTAGTTGGAAGATTAGTCTGGTTATCATGTTGCTAGCGCCATTTATTAGTTGGGCGTTGCGGGTAATGGGGCGAAGGATGCGACGTTATAGCATGCAAGTACAAAATACTATGGGTGAATTAACTCATGTGACGGCAGAAGTTATTATTGGCCATCAAGTGATACGTTTACACCAAGGAAATGAATATGAACGTGCGCGGATTAAAGTCGCTACTGAAAATAACTTAAGCCGTGAATTAAGAACCTTTTTATTAGCTGGGTTAAGTTCACCAATAATACAGTTTATTGGTGGTATAGTATTAGCCGGATTTATTTATTTAGTGACTTTAGATAGTATTCATCTACCACCAGGACAAATATTTGGTCTAATAGGCGTGTTGTTTGCTTTATTGCGCCCACTAAAGCAGATTAGTAGTGTGAACAACGTATTGCAAAAAGGTATTGCAGCGATAAACAGTATCGAAAAATTATTAAATGTTCCTACTGAGTTTGATGTTGGCACTCACAAGATTAATATCCGGCCGCGACAATTAACTTTCGAACAAGTGAGCTTTGCTTATCCAGATGAGCCAGAGAACAAGGTTTTATCGGAGATTAGTTTTACTGCGCAAAGTGGGCAAACTGTAGCTATTGTTGGCGGTTCTGGCAGTGGGAAGTCTAGTTTAATTAGCTTGATTCCACGTTTTTATGATGTTGTCAGTGGGCAAATTTCATTAGATGGCCAAAGTATTAACAATTTTACTTTGCAAAGCTTACGGCGACAAATTTCCCTAATCACACAAAACGTAGTGTTATTTAATGACACTATTGCACAAAATATTGCATATGGTATAGAAAATATTGATATGGCAGCAGTAATACACGCTGCGCGTGTGGCAAATGCTTTAGACTTTATTGAAAAATTGCCATTAGGATTTAATACTGTAATTGGCGAAAATGGTTGTTTGCTATCAGGTGGTCAAAGGCAACGTTTGGCGATCGCCCGTGCGGTTTTAAAAGATGCGCCAATTTTAATCATGGATGAGGCTACTTCGGCATTGGATACCGAATCCGAGCTGGCGATAAAATTAGCTTTACAAAATTTAGTGCAAGATCGAATTACGCTTATTATTGCCCATCGTTTATCCACTGTAGAGCAAGCAGATAAAATCATAGTATTAGATAAAGGCAATATTGTCGAACATGGTACCCATCGAGAGTTAATTGCCAAGCAAGGGCGTTATGCGCAATTGCAGCAGGCGCAATTGTATACAGAGTTAAGTGGGACATAGTGATAACATGAAAAATTTACACAACGTTTTATTAACACAATGGTATCAACCACAAAAATGGGGTTGGTCGTTATGGCCGTTAGCAAAATTATTTAATTTGTTGGTTAGATTTAGGCATTATTGCTATAAGAACAAATTTTTTACTAGCCATAAAGTTAGCGTCCCAGTGGTGGTGGTTGGTAATATAACTGTTGGTGGCGCGGGTAAAACGCCCTTAGTAATTTTTTTAGCACAATTGTTACAACAACAAGGACTGCGGCCGGGAATATTATTGCGTGGCTATAAAAATACTGCTAAAACCAGTTTATTTGTTTATGCCAATGCCGATCCTAAAGTAGTAGGTGATGAGGCAGTGTTATTGGCCAAACGTTGTAGTTGTCCTGTTGTGGTATCAAAGGATAGAGTGGCTGGCGCTAATAAGTTAATTCGTGATCATAAAGTAGAGGTAATACTTTGTGATGACGGTCTACAGCATTATGCTTTACAGCGCGATATAGAAATTGCGGTGATAGATGGTGCGCGCGGCTTTGGTAATGGCTACAGTTTACCGATGGGACCGTTGCGTGAATTACCAAATAGATTAGAATCGGTAGATTTTACAGTTACCAACGGTGCGGATATGTTGTTAGAAATAGGAGAAGTTTATTCTTTGCTTAACCCTCGCCGTAAAATATCTTTAGAAAACTTTGTAGGTAAGACTGTACATGCAGTAGCTGGCATCGGTCATCCAGAGCGATTCTTTAGGCAATTACGTGATTTAGGAATTAAAGTAATACCGCATGCTTTTCCCGATCACCATGTATTTAAAATGGCAGATATAAGTTTTTCCCATCGCTTGCCAGTATTAATGACGGAAAAAGACGCAGTTAAATGTACTAATTTTGCTAATGATGAGCATTGGGTAGTAGCGATATCCGCAGTATTGGCAAACAATTTTACGGAAGAATTTTGTAAAAAGATGCAGGGAGTGATAAATGCTCGATAAAAATTTGCTAGATATTCTAGCCTGTCCAATTTGCAAGGGTAAGATAGAGTATATAAAACATACTGGAGAATTGATTTGTAAAAATGACCGTTTAGCATTTCCAATTCGCAATGACATTCCGGTAATGTTAGAGTCAGAAGCGCGCGATATTTCTAATGATCATGATATTATGGCATGATCGTCATTTAAAATTACGAGTATTGTGATGCTTTAAAGTTTATCAGTATTAAATCGATAACCTAGCATACGGTAAAAAAAATAATAAAAATCAAAATGAATAATATATCCACTTGGGGAGAATAAAATAAAGTAGTATGGGGTGATTTATTTTACGATTCGGATATAGCTTATCAAGGCGGTACTAAATTGAACGCTCAATTATCACCCAAAGGATTGGCCCTGTTCCTAAACAGCTATATTGTATTGCTTCTTTAAATTCCTACCCTATGTCTATACCCCTTCGCTTAATATATCCAAATATTTAGTGTACTTATATATTTTATTCCTAGATTTTCCAGTCAATTCAGTTACAATTCCTAGTTCAATTAGATTCTTTATCGAAGAATTCACTGTAGGTAAAGTTAATCCTGACATTGATACAATTTTATTGCCATCTGTAATTGGTGTTTTTTTTATTACATCATGGATTATCAACGCTGATGCAGAAGCCTTACCTATCCCTTGAATTTTTTGGCGATCTTTTTCTAATAACTCCAATGTATGTTGTATAGTTTTTACTGCTTGCTCTGCAGTATATATAACGCCTTTTAGAAAGAATTTTAACCACTCCTCAAGATCGCCTTGCTCTCTAGTATGCTGTAGATGATCATAATATGATTGTCTATTAATTTTAAAATATAAACTTAAATATAATAACGGTTTTGACATTATACCATCGACACATAATATAAATGTTATCAATAACCTACCCAGCCTACCATTTCCATCCAAAAATGGATGTATGGTCTCAAATTGATAGTGAGCCAAACCTGCTTTTATAAGAGTTGGAACCGAGCCATCCTCAATGCTCCAAAATGATTCGAGATTACTTAATAAATCAGCAATATTTTCCCAAGGTGGCGGAACAAATGACGCATTACCAGGCCTTGTACCACCTATCCAGTTTTGGGAGGTTCTAAATACACCTGGTTGCTTTGTACTTCCTCGTCCATGGCGTAAGAGAATTTCGTGCATTTCTCGTATTAATCTTAAACATAAAGGAAAACCGCCAGCAATCCTCTGAAGACCATGGTTAAGCGCTGAAACATAATTAGAGACCTCTACAACATCATCAATTGGTACTCCTACTGCTTCATTATTTTCATACATAAGCAGATCGTCCAAAGTGGATTGCGTACCTTCAATCTGGGAAGATAATACAGCCTCTTTGCGAATATACATGTAGAGGAATAAAGATATGTCTGGGACATTGATGCTGATGCCATCAAGCCTGCCTATGGTCAGGTTAGCCTGATCCTGCAAAGAATACAGATCTGCCATTTCTATTGGCGGATCGGGTGGTAATGTGTCTGGCATGTAAGCCTTAACCAGCTCACCAGATACTGAATTGTTTATGTAGCTACCGAAAGGGCGCCTATACACTCAAACCCTCCTTAATTAAACTTAATGGATTTTTTTAATTAGCGTTTAATATAAATTAAATACTTTAATTAAGCAATAGTCTTAATAAAGGATAGTGAGTTTTATTTTATTAGCTTTAAGGTAGGTCGCCTATGTTTAATTAAGGATAATTGTTGGGGCAACAAGGCATCTAGCCAACAATGTGATTCCCTAATTAATTTAATATAGCATTATGCGCAACGTTGTGTTTAACAGTATTAACATGTAAATTAATTTTCGCGCTAGCATAAAATTCTACCAGACGTTTGGATATCGCCAACATTTCTGTTAGCTCGGTATAATGATCGAACAAATAGGCCATAGAATTGCGAACTCTAGAAAAAGTAGATTTGATTTGCATTACCATACCAAAAGTCAACGCACCATAAAAATAGTGTGAACCAAGCAAAGTAAATGGCAATAAAAATGATATCTGATCGTAACCTTTTTGCCAGAGATTGAAATATTTTTGCCGGTTAAATATTTGTTGGTAATTGATCTTGATGTTATTCAGTAAAACATCAAAAAAACCAGCCGGCACTTGTTTGCCATCACGGATGTGCACGAGGTTATAGCGAAATTCAGCTTCGAGTTTTTGGTTATTATATTCTAAATCAATCAATGGATTAGCAATTTTCGTAGCAACACCGAGTCCTATCAGGGTATAAACAATTACTGCAATAGACAACACTAAACCTAGCGGTAAGCCAAATAAACTTAGTGTTTTGGTTTGGATAAATAGTAAGGGGATAAATAATAATACTAATAACAAAGCATTAAAACATTCTAAAAATAAACGTTCGAAAATAATCGAAAAACGCATTAAATCTTCTTGTATGCGTTGATCGGATCCTTCCAATTGACCACGTTGTGGATCAATCACCCATTTATTTAAAGCGCTATTTGTCATCCACATACGCCAACGCATGGCATATTTTTGACCCCAATAACGGGTGTAGGTGTAAGTTAGAAAATATAATACGCATAAACCCACAAAAATCATGCATTCATGTAAAAATGCTTCGGCATTTTTCATTTCTAACGCATCGTAAAAACGACGATTCCATTGGATAAAGAAATAACTATAGGCGGTAGAAGCTTGGGACAATATTACTAATAATAGAGCGGTGGCACGAGCGTATTTTTTCTCACTACCATAGAAAAATGGTGTAACCAAACGTAAAAAGTCTTTTAATCTATTCATATGTTTGATTTATAACATTATTATGGGGGCAATACAATTGCCCCCAGTTAAAAATAAACTATTCGTCTACTTTTGTTTCGCTGGTTTCTATAACTTCGCTACTTCTCTTATTCTCACGATTATCATTGCCGCCTTGGTTTTTGCGATAGTGATTGCGACGTCGATTCTGCTTACGGCGACGTGGCTGCTGTGTAGTTCCAGTGCTATTTTCTTCACCAGGAGCAGTAGTAGATGTCTCATTGCTGGTAGCGTTGATTTTATCTGGCGCAGTGCTCTGTTGGTGGTGCGGTCGTTCTTGCGAGTGTGAACGCTCCTGCTGCGGTCGTTCTTGCGAGTGTGGACGCTCCTGCTGCTGGTGCGGTCGTTCTTGCGAGTGTGAACGCTCCTGCTGCTGGTGTTGCGAGCGTTCTTGTTGCTGACGTTGTCCATACGGCTGTTGATGTCGGTTATTATTTCTATTACGGTTATAGTTTTTTACTCTATGGTTGTGGCTATGATCGGTAGAAGTTGTGTGAGTCTCTGGTTTCTGGCTTTGAGAAGCTTTAACTTCCTCCTGTCCAAGAATAGAAGATATTAACCGTTTTATGATGCCTTTTCTTTGTGGTGCCATGTTTAGATTGATATTAGACACTGCAGGGGCAGCAGAGCGTGGTGCTTGACTTGGATTAGTGTAAACGTTTCTAGGTATCTCTGCTTTGGAGGCCAAAGTATAGCTGGCTGGCTCATCATGTGCCCCAGCCAATTCTTCTTTTTTAGTACGAGTGATACTAAATTTGGGGGTCTCCATATGCGCGCTTGGTAATAGAATCACCCGGATATGGTGTTTACGCTCAATATCAGAAATTGCTTGCCGTTTTTCATTAATTAAATAAGTTGCTACTTCGCTTGGCACTTCTAAAATTACTTGTGCCGTACCATCTTTAATCGCTTCTTCTTCAATTAGACGGATCATGTTCAATGCCAATACTTCTACGCCACGAATTGTGCCTTGTCCGACGCAACGTGGGCAAATTATATCTCTGGCTGCTGACAATGACGGCCGTAGTCTTTGTCGTGACATTTCTAACAGCCCAAAACGTGAAATCTTGCCAATTTGCACCCTAGCACGATCTACCGATAAAGCTTCTTTGAGCTTTTGCTCAACCAAACGTTGATTACGTTGCGCACTCATGTCGATGAAGTCAATTACAATTAAGCCGCCAATATCACGTAGGCGTAGTTGTCGTGCTATTGCTTCTGCTGCCTCTAAATTGGTTTGCAAGGCGGTTTCTTCGATATCACCACCTTTGGTTGCTTTCGCTGAGTTGATATCGATGGAAATTAATGCTTCGGTATGGTCGATAACAATCGCCCCACCAGATGGTAAGCGTACTTCGCGTTGCATAGCGTTTTCAATTTGACTCTCAATTTGGAAACGGCTAAATAACGGGATGCTATCATTATATAATTTTACGCGACTGATGTAATCTGGTCGCATCATGCGCACATAGGTATTAACATCTTCAAATGACTTAAGTGAATCAACCAAGATTTCATTAATCTGTGGTCGTAAATGATCGCGTATCGCCCGCACTATAACATTGCTTTCTTGATAAATTAAGAAAGGAGCGATTTTTTCGCCGGAGGCTTTTTCAATGGCTTGCCATTGTTGTACTAAAAAGTCTAAATCCCATTGCAAGTCTTTAATATCACGGCCAACTCCAGCAGTGCGCACAATTACGCCCATATCTGCCGGCACCGTTAATTGGCTTAAGACTTCTCGTAGTTCAGCACGCTCTTCGCCATCGATGCGTCGTGATATACCACCAGCACTTGGATTAAGCGGCATTAAAACCAAATAACAACCAGCTAGACTGATATACGTGGTCAGCGCTGCACCTTTATTGCCACGAGCTTCTTTTTCTACTTGGATTATTAGCTCTTGGCCTTCGACAAATCTATCACGTAATGAAATAGATTTTTCTGCTTCACCTTCAGCTGGTGTTGGTAATTGTTTGTGATAAATCTTGGCAATTTCCCGAAATGGCAAGAAACCATGGCGTTCTCCACCATAATCTACAAATACCGCTTCTAAGCTTGGCTCGATGCGTGTGATTTTGCCTTTGTATATATTTGCTTTTTGTTGTTCTTTACCTAAAATCTCAGTATCTAAATTATCTAAAACTGAGCCATTCACTATAGCAACGCGGACCTCTTCTGCTTGGGTCGCATTTATTAACATTCTGTTTGTCATATTTTACCATTATAAAATTCATACTATGAGCCAACCATTTAAAGTAGCGGCTATTAACCCCGCTCTTCTTGCATAGTCATTTTTGTATAACATTGTTAGCAAGAAGGCCGTAAATATCGAAATTCTGTATAAACTAAAATTATCGATTATTTATCTTTAAAACTTAATACGCTTTTTCGCTAATAGCCATGGCGTATTTAACCTTAGTTACTATTGACTTATTTGACTAAATTATTTAATAAGCCATTAAAGATGAAAAAATTCTAACAAAAAATACTACCGTATGCTAGACAATTTTATTAGGGGGCTGTAGTAGCATATACTAGCCAAGTATACTACCATTGACGCTGGCTATAATATTTAAGTTAATATCTTCATATATGTTTAGAATCGCAACCAAGCTATCGCTACCTTTGTTTTCTTTATTGGTATGTGTTTGGTTATTAAGTGCATATAATCTTAGTTTTTGGCAACAAACATGGCTAGTGGCCAGCTTACCATTCATTGTTTCTATAGCTATAACGTTGGCAGCGATATGTTACATAAGCTTATTATTATTTAGCTTTAAATATACGTATAAGCCTCTGCTAATAGTAAGTATTGTGGTTGCTGCGTTTAGCGCCTATGCCATGAATAGCTATGGTTTTGTTATTAGTACGCACGGATTACAAAATTTTCTTGAAACTGATGTGCGTGAGATAATAGAATTAATAAGCTGGCGTTTATTCCTATATTTGATAGTTTTGGCAGTTGTGCCGATCACGATTGTATTATTTACTAAACTAGATTATCCAACCTGGCGGCAACGCATTTTACATATATCTTTATGTATATTTTTGCTGTTGGTAAATGTCATTGGTTTTGGACGTTATTATGCTAGTTTTATGCGTAATAATAGAGAAATTCGCTATCACATGAATCCTTTACGACCGATTTATTCCTTAGTGAAGTTCTCGTGGCTAAAATTGTATGGCGCAAAAAATCACGTCTTTGTTGAATTAGATCCGCATCCGCAGCGTATAGTGGGCAAAGGTAAGCCAAAGTTAGTGGTGTTGGTGGTTGGAGAATCTGATCGCGCCAAAAACCATCAAATGAATGGTTATGCGCGACATACCACCCCCTTATTAGCTGCACGTGCTAATGTTTATAGTTTCAAAAACTTTTATTCTTGTGGTACTGAAACTTTGGTATCGGTACCATGCATGTTTTCTATATTTAAGCGTACGGAGTATTCGGCAGAAAAAGGTCAGTATACAGAAAATGTTTTGGATTTATTACAAAAAAGCCGTGTGCAGGTATTGTGGCGTGATAATGACAGCGGTTGTAAAGGAGTTTGTGCCCGTGTGCCAACTGATGACTTAAATTATGCACAAGTGGCACCATTTTGTCATGCCAGTGAATGTTATGATGAAGTTTTGTTGCATAACTTGAATGAGCATATAAAAAATAATATAGGTGATAAATTAATCGTCTTGCATAAACATGGCAATCATGGTCCAGCGTATTATAAACGTTATCCTTTGGAATTTAACAAGTTTACGCCGACATGTAACAGTAATGAACTGCATAAATGCACAAATGCTGAAATTGTTAATACTTATGACAATATTATTGCCTACACTGATTATTTTCTTGACCATACGATTAAAATATTAGAGAAAAATAGTGCTAAATATCAGACTGCGTTAATTTATGTCTCCGATCATGGTGAATCATTGGGTGAAAATGGTATTTATCTGCATGCTATTCCATACCTATTTGCCCCTAAAGAGCAAAAGCATATTCCCTTTATTGTGTGGTTTAGCGATGATTTTGCCATTGATAAAAGTAGAATCGCCGCACAACTACAGCAAGAATTTTCGCATGATCATTTATTTCATACGCTTTTGGGGATGTTTAACATCCAAACTAGCGTTTACCAGTCACAGTTAGATATTTTTGCTATCAACCGATAATATAAAACTGGATAAAAATATAATCTAAAATTTGCATGTAAGCACAAGCATGTAGTTACAATTGAACTTTGCTGCCAGCTAATTGCCTTATTTATATAAGTATAACTCCCCTAATGTAGAGGAATTTCGTGTTATGGCGGGTAATGATATTAATGCAAGCAAATGGTCGGTACAAGATTTAAATAATCTAGACACCAACAATAGCGAAAATCGTAACAAAGCTGCCAAAATCAAAGCTAAAGATATAAATGCGATGAACGCTGATTCTCTCAAGGTTTTACCACTAAAGTTTTTGCGCGCCAGTGAAATAAAACATATCGCTCCTGAGCAGGTGGCTTATTTAGGTGCCAAGCAATTTAATGAATTAGCAGATTTAAATTATGATCGCGGCTTATTTTACAGAACATTTGGGAAAAGTGTTCAATCTCTAGTAAAGAGCAGAATTCAAGCGATTGATCCTAAAGGTATAGCGCTTATTGATCCAAAGGTAATGGCGGATATTAATGCTAACTTCATAGCCAATCTTAGTTCAAGGCAAGTGAACGCGTTAACCGCCGAGCATATTAAAACTTTTGTGCAGCCATCAGATTCCAAGGATCCAAATAGTTCAGCAAAAATAAATGCTCTTGATCAGATTGGAATCCAGAGTATCAACACAAAGGTTATTAAAGATTTGCCAATAGAAGTATTTAATGCCATGGATCCAGGAAAGTTTGCTTTTATGAAATCAAGGCAAATATATAAAATACAGCCAAAAGTTTTTGCACAGATCAAAGAATCGCATTTAGCAGAATTGAGTAGTTGGCAAGTAGGTAAGCTGCATTCAAAACAACTAAATGCTATAATCGAACATTGGAAAAATGATCCAGAAGAAGCAAAAAAAAGAATTCAAGCATTGGATGCAAATGGTATTGCCAGATTAGGTAGTGGCACAATAAAAAACATCAAAAGAGTAGATTTTTTTAACCACATGACATCAGAGCAATTTGCCGCCATTCAACCCAAAGCTATTGGTGCGATAAAAGATGATATTTTTGCCAAACTAAGTCCTGAAAATATCAAAGCCTTGCAACCTAAGCAAATGGCGCATTTGACTGCCAGACAGCTTAACGCACTTGGTAATAACAAAGAAGAAGGTAAAGCAAAATTAACAGATTTACACAAAAATTATATTGACCAGATCCCTCCTGCTGTGATCAAGGGTCTGAGTAATGAAAACTTTGCCAAATTAACTCCTTTGCAGTTAGCCTTTCTGTCAAAGGAACAGGTTGGTGCTTTACGTGGTTTACAGTTTGATAAATTAAGTGCTATACAAATACAAAAGTTAAACAAAGATGGGATTGCTAAAATATCTCCACGTGAAATAGCAAAAATATCACCGGAAAAACTTGCTTTGTTCTCTGATGATCAATTAAAAGTATTGACCTCCAAACAGGTTGCAGTATTAACAGTCGAGCAGCTGAAAAAATTAAAACCCGAGCAAATTGCTTTACTAAATGCAGAAGGTATTGGCAAAATACCAAGCAAGGTGCTTAAAGAGCTAAGCGAAGATCAAATTAAAGCGTTGACCGAAAAACAAGTCGGCGCTTTAAAATCTTGGCATTTAAATGCGCTGGCTAAAGAAAATAAAATTCAACATATAAACCCAGACTATATAAAAGAAATACCGACAAAAACTATTAAGAAACTAACTGCTGATACACTGGCAGCTATGACAGAAAACCAATTGGAACAACTAACAACAGAACAGGTTGGTGTTTTACGTGGTTTTCAGTTTGAAAAGTTAAATAAAAGAAGAATACAAAAATTAAATACAGATGGTATTGCAAAAATATCTCCACGTGAAATAGCGAAAATAAGTAAAGATAAACTCAAATTATTCTCTGAAGATCAATTAAAAGCATTGACTGCTAAACAAGTCGCCAAATTGACTGTAGAACAACTCAAGGAATTAGGAAAATTGCAAATTGCGGCATTGACCAACATACAAATCGGAGCTTTAAAATCTTGGCAATTGAATGCCCTTGCCGAAGCAGCTAAAATTCAAGACATCAACGAAGCATATATAAAAGAAATACCGTTAAAAACCATTAAAAAACTAACTGGCGAGACGCTGCTAGCTATGACAGGTGATCAGCTGAAAAATCTAACACCAGAGCAAGTTGGCGTTTTAAAATCTAAACAATTGAATAAGTTGGCTAAAGAAGCAGAAAAATTAAAAAGGCTATCGCCAGAGGGGATAGCAAAAATAAAACCAAGCGGCCTTACTACTGGCACTTTTGCATACCTTACAGCGGATTTTTTCAATAACTTGAGTGATGCTCAGATTGCAAAGATTAATCCAGAATGTATAAGCGACATTTCATCTAAAGTTATAGCAAAAATTAATGTAGATGTTATAAATAAATTAAAAGATCCTCAAGTAGGCAAATTAACAGCGCGACAACTTAAGGCTATGACTAATGCTCAATTGAAAGCCTTGGAATATAAAGTAGACCAAATACCACCTCACGTTGTTGGTAAATTAAATGCCGAGACACTGAATAACTTTATATCTAATACAGTGCCTGTGGCAGCAAAAGGGGGGTCTAATGGGGAGCGTAAGGCCGGTACCGAGAAAGGTTCTCAAATAGGTATGATCGATCCAAAAGGTATAAGCAAAATTTCTCCTAAAGTTATTTCTAATTTAAAAGAAGATTTTTTTAATAAGCTGGACCCGAGACAATTTGTCGAGCTCACCCCTAAGCAAGTGCGAGCAATGACCGATCAACATTGGGGAAAATTGGAGGCTTTCAAATTACAGTTTTTGACTGCCGAACAAATTATGGCAATAGATCCAGCTAAGATTGAGCTTTTACGTGATAAATACGAAAAAATAAAAGGATCCTTAAACATTGAACAATCAGAGGCTTGGGCTGTCAAAATGCGCGAGAGTGAAAATCAGGTGAATAGTCAGACACAAAAGGCCATGAGCATTAATACTGCAGAAAATTACAAAAATATGAATGAACAGGAAATTAAAAAATTAAATGCAATTAATAAGAAAAATTTCGATACTAAAACAATCCAGGAAAACAATCAAAAAATCGCTAAATTACAACGATCAAACAAAGAGCATGACAAAACGATTGCACGTAATAAAAGAGATTTAGAAAACGATACTACTATTAAGCAAGAGGATAGAGCTATATTAGCTGGTGATGATTATAAAAAACGAACAGATTTATATCTTGAAATGAAGCGAAAGGCTGAGAAGAGCACAACAGAAAGTAGAAAAGAGTTTATAAATAAACATAGGAAAGATAATAAAAATTGCTATTTTACAGATGAAGAATATAAAAAAGCCATTGATCACACTGCTAGAACCGGCAAACTAATCGAGCCACCTACTAGCTGGTTTAAACCTTTTGCAAGGACGGAAGAACATCGTATAGATAAAACTTTAAACCAAAATTTGCGCACAGAAGTTAGAGACTGTATGGGCTTTCCTGCGAATGAGGCACAAGTAAAGGTTGCTGCCGAATATATAAAGGAACAGCCGTTAGATCAACATGGTAATCGAGATAACCGCTTAGTGTATGACGTCGCTGATACTGTGCAGGGGGCAAATTTGTGTACAGTTAATAATAATACTGTGGGTGAAAAACTAAATACATATAAAAGCAACAAAAGCGAAATGGAAAAAGATAAAGATTTGGAAGGTCCTTGGTTGAGGGCTGCATCTAGATTTTTCATCAGTCCGCGCAATGCTCTTTCGAACGATACTAATGCTTCGCCTAAATATACTGTCGCAGAAATTACTAATGCGATACAAACTCTTAAGAGCAATGGAAAGTTAGCTATATTTATTACCGGTTCCACCATAGAAAAACAAATCAAACAAACCAAAAATGAAAAACTTGATGTATCATTCAACAAAGTACGACCACCCAGTGAATATGAAGATCCAGATCCAGATCCAGTGACCAGCAGAAAAAATAGTATGAGGCTCTAACCTTAATAAGCCGCAATTATTGCGTTTACACCCAAATTTAGCTATACACTCAACACAATAACCATTGAAACTTGTACCACGCCTGTATACAATAGTAGGTCAAAGTTTGCATTAGCAAAAACCAGGTCAAGCCCAACCTCAAGATGTTTTGTTATGGTACAATGGGCAGGTAACGAATTTGGATGATCTGAATGCCTATATCGACAGAATATGAACTTGCGAGTGATATGTATGCCAAGGTTTCATTTATTACCGTCAATGAAGCAGAAGGTGCAGGGCAACGTATTGACAATTTTTTGGTCAAAAAACTCAAAAATATCCCTAAATCAAAAATCTATAGCATTTTGCGTAAAGGTGAAGTACGGGTTAACAAAGGCCGCATCAAACCTAGCTATAAGCTAGAAGTTGACGATGTCATTCGTCTCCCACCACTAACCAATGTAACTACTAGCAAAGCCCCAGTAATTTTACCACAGCAGAAAAATAGCTTGGCCGCCACGACAGAAATCTTATATGAAGATGCTAATTTGTTAATTGTGAATAAACCAAGTGGCTTAGCAGTGCATGGTGGTAGTGGTTTAAGTTTTGGCTTAATTGAACTAATGCGTAGTCTACGCCCAGAAGCAACAACGTTAGAATTAATCCATCGTATTGATCGCGACACCTCTGGTTGTATCATGTTGGCCAAATCGCCAACAATGTTACGCGCTATGCATCAACTATTCAAAGATAATAAAATTAAAAAAACATATCACGCACTAGTAAAGGGTTTTGCACAAGAAAACTTTAGCGTCAATGAACCTTTAAAAAAGTTCTTGTTATCTTCCGGCGAGCGCCTAGTGCGTGTCCATCCGGAAGGACAAGCGTCCTTAACTAAATTCACTGTGTTAGCACGTTATGAAGGCGCCACCTTATTACAAGCTATGCCAATAACTGGCCGCACACATCAAATCCGCGTGCATGCAGCAACGCGTGGTTTGCCAATTGTTGGTGATCAAAAGTATGGCGACAAGAACTATAATCAAATAATGCACAAACTTGGTTTGCAACGTTTATTTTTACATGCACGTGAATTACAATTTATTTGCCCTTTAACTGGCAGAAAAATGCATCTACAGGCACCATATGATGCAGCGTGGAATAAATTAAATTTAGTTTTAGCTAAGGGACACATAGAAAATGCAAGAAAATAATTCTTGGGAACAAAAAACCATTAACGACATGTTAGCGATGACGATTAAAGAACAACGTGCACGTCGCCGTTGGGGCATTTTCTTCAAAAGCATAATTATAATCTACGTTTTATTTTTAACTTTTGCATCCATGCGTGGTCGCGACTTGGCTAGCAGTGTTAAACATAAACCATATACCGCCGTAGTTAATATTACCGGCGAAATTGCTGCAGAAAAAGATTCTAGCGCAGAAAATATTATTCCATTACTGCGCAAAGCTTTTGAAAATAGTGGCGCTAAAGCCGTAATGTTACGTATTAATAGTCCAGGTGGTGCACCAGTGCAAACTAACGAAATGTTGGCAGAAATACGTCATTTACGCGCCAAACACCCAGAAAAAAAATTATATGCGGTGATCGAAGATGTCGGCGCCTCGGCTGCATACATGTTAGCTTGCGCGGCCGATGAAATATATGCTGATGAAGCAAGCTTGGTTGGCTCGATTGGCGTGTTAGCAGAATCGTTTGGTTTAGTAGGCGCGATTAACAAGTTAGGCATAGAGCGGCGGTTATATACCTCTGGCTCTAATAAGGCAATGCTCGATCCTTTTTCACCAGTAAAACCAGAACAAATAGCTATGCTGCAAACAGAATTGGACAAAATACATCAAATGTTTATAAATTTGGTTAAACAAAGTCGCGGTGATCGCCTGCACGTAACCAAAGATATGTTTTCAGGACGCGTTTGGATTGGCGCCGAGGCCAAAGAAATTGGCTTGATTGATGGTTTTGGTCACCCCTACTCAGTGGCAAGAGACGTGATTGGTGCTCCAGAATTAGTAGAATATGAGGTGAAGCAATCATTGTTCAGCCATTTGCGCGGCTCAATGTCTGGAGCTATGCGCGATTTGTTCTTAACCCAGCGAATATTGTAAGTTATATAACTATTGTGTTTGTGAATACAAGCTTACTTTTTGACATAACAGCCAGTTAAAGCTATGATTGCGGCTTGTGAATAGTTAGGTATAGGCGTTGGTAGACCCTTTTTTATTGGCTAAACAGCAGCGATCGTTGCACGGCAAGATCGCGATAAGTACCATGGCTAGAATGGGAAAGCTATTGGCTGGCACAGATGGTGAAGTTGAATATACGGTTAACTTCTCTACAGATGCTGATGGCAGGGCTTTTATTAATGGCGCTCTGCAAAGCCAGATAACCATGTGTTGTCAAAGATGCTTGCAACTGTTCAAAATGCCAGTGAGCAGTGATTTTGTAGTTAGTCCGGTGCTTGATGATGAGCAGGCAAAAGATTTGCCAACTGAATATGAACCGGTTAGTCTGCATGCTGGTAAATTATTAGATGTAGAGGAATTGATTGAAGACGAGTTGATATTAGTAATGCCATTAATGACAATGCATGATGAGCAAGATCCTAATTGTCAGCAGTTAGCAATTCCGACAGGAACAACAGATGTAACGCAAGAAAAGAAAAATCCATTTCAAATCTTGCAAGAGTTAAAATTAAAAGCAGAGGATAAATAATATGGCCGTTCAACAGAATCGTAAGACACGCTCCAAGCGCGATATGCGCAGATCGCACGACGCTTTAACTGGTGCCACTTTGTCTGTAGATAAAGAAACTGGCGAGACCCATAGACGCCATCATATGACTGCTGATGGTTTTTATCGTGGTCGTCAGGTTATCGCTAGCAAAGTAGAAGAAGCTGATAGCGCAGAGTAGTAATTTGAGTAGCATATGCATTGCAATTGATGCCATGGGTGGTGATCAGGGTATTAAGATTACCGTACCAGCATCACTAATGGTATTGGCAGAATATCCAGAGTTACATTTAACTCTCGTGGGGGATCAGACGCAACTACAAACTGCGTTAGATGCTGCTAGTCCTTCCTGGGATAAAAACAGGTTAAAGATTTACCATGCCACGCAGATCGTGGAAATGCATGAAGCGCCAGCGGTTGCCTTACGTAGCAAGCGTGATTCCTCGATGCGGGTAGCTTTAAATTTAGTGCACAGTGGTGTGGCGCGCGCTTGTGTTAGTGCTGGCAACACTGGGGCGTTAATGGTTATTGCTCGCTATGTTCTCAAGATGTTACCAGGGGTAGATCGCCCAGCCATTTTATTTCCCATCCCCGCCATTAATGGCGTAGTGCATATGTTAGATTTGGGCGCTAATGTTGATTGCACCGCAGAAAATTTATTTCAGTTTGCAGTTATGGGTGCGATTTTGGTTGCTGCTACTAGCGATAACAAATACCCCACGGTTAGCTTGCTAAACATTGGTGCTGAGGCAATTAAAGGTACTGATGTAGTAAAACAAGCGGCACAGTTGTTGCAACAAACTACCGATATTAATTACCAAGGCTATATCGAAGGTGACGACATTTATAAGGGCATCTCGGATGTAGTTGTATGTGATGGTTTTGTTGGCAATGTGGCCCTCAAAGTTAGCGAAGGTGTGGCCAAGTTATTGCTAAAAATGGCTCGCGAAGAGTTTTCCCGTAATTGGTTTGCTAAACTTGGTGGCCTGTTGTGCTTACCAACATTAAAACGTTTAAAGAATCGCATTAATCTCGACAAGTTTAACGGTGCTAGTTTGTTAGGTTTGCAGGGCGTGGTAATTAAAAGTCATGGTGGGGCAAATATTGAAGCTTATGCAACCGCGATTTGTCGCGCAATTAAAGAAGCAGAAATGAATGTGCCAGAAAGAATTCGTGCTGCAGTGACAGCTAAACTAGTACAAGAACAAGCTGTTTGATATGAGGATGGTAAAGTGACGCAAAAATTAGCCTTAGTGTTTCCTGGACAAGGATCGCAAACAATAGGCATGTTGCATGATTTTATCGCACTAGATGCAGAAATAGCTGCGGATGTGTGTGCTGAAGCATCTACTGCTTTGGGATATGATATTGCCAAAGTTATTGCGCAAGATGCCACTAGGCTCGATCAAACCGAAGTTACCCAGCCAGCGTTATTAGTTGCTGGAGTGATAGCTTGGCGTATTTGGTGTACTAGAAATGATGTTATGCCAGCATTTTTAGCGGGGCACAGTTTAGGTGAATACACAGCGCTAGTGTGTGCTGGTGCGTTGAGTTTATCCGCAGCCGTGCAGCTAGTTGCTAAACGCGGTGCTTTGATGCAACAGGCGGTGGCGCCCGGGGTTGGTGCTATGGCGGCAATTTTAGGTTTGGATTTAGCGACAGTAGAAAACATTTGTGTCGACGTGGCAAACACAGTGGGTATAGTGCAAGTAGCAAATATTAATGCACCGGGACAAATCGTGATTGCTGGAGTAACCGCCGCGGTAACTGCCGCAACAGAAGAAGCAAAAGCGCAAGGCGCCAAACGAGCGATTACTTTGCCAGTGAGCGTGCCATCACATTGTACATTGATGCGCACAGCAGCTACAGAATTTATGCAAGATTTAATGGCGATTGAATGGCAAGCACCACGTATTCCAGTAGTGCATAATGTGGATGTGAAAACACATATTGGCAGTGATGAGATTTGTTTAGCTCTACAGCAGCAATTATTTAATCAAGTGCGTTGGGTTGAAACTGTGGAGTATTTTGCTCAACAAGGTGTTACGGAAATTATAGAATGTGGGCCAGGTAAAGTGTTAACTGGTTTGAATAAAAGAATAGCGCCACAGTTATTGGTGCAAGATTATACACAGAGCATTAGCAGTGCGGATTTGAAGGTGTAATTATGTTAGGTAATGCCGATATTAGTCAGAAAAAAGTAGCTCTGGTAACAGGTTCCAGCCGTGGTATTGGGCGTGCTATTGCGCAACAATTAAGTGAGCAAGGTTTAACAGTAGTTGGTACCGCTACTACCGCAGCAGGCGTGGCGAGTATTAATGAATTTGCGCATGGTTTGTTGCTAGATATAAAAGATCAGCAAAGTATCGATACAATGTTGCAAACTATGGCCGAAAAGTTTGGCATGCCGGGCATAGTAGTAAATAACGCTGGGATTACTGCAGACAATTTATTTATGCGTATGAAAGATGAAGAATGGGACAGTGTTATTGCCGCAAATTTATCTGGCGTATTTAAAATGTTGCGCGCTTGCATTCGGCCGATGTTAAAAGCACGCTGGGGCCGTGTAGTAAACATAAGTTCGGTTGTGGCGTACACTGGCAATCCAGGACAAGCCAATTATTGTGCTGCTAAAGCTGGCATGGTTGGTTTAACCAAATCCATGGCTAGAGAAGTTGCATCGCGTGGAATAACAGTTAATGCTGTTGCTCCAGGCTTTATTGAAACAGATATGACTAAAGATTTGCCGGTAGATCAGCAAGAACGTTTATTGCAACAGATCCCAATGGCACGCATGGGGCAAGCAATGGATATAGCTGCGACGGTGCAATTTTTAGTTTCAGATAACGCAAGTTATATTACAGGTGAGACCATCCATGTTAATGGTGGTATGTTGATGAGTTAATTTTACTTACAGAGGACTAGACAATGAGTATTGAAGAACGAGTACGAAAAATAATTGCAGAACAACTTAGCGTTAGTGAAGATAAAGTTGTGCCAGAAGCTTCTTTTGTAGGCGATTTAGGTGCTGATTCTTTGGACACCGTTGAATTGGTAATGGCATTGGAAGATCAATTTGAAACTGAAATTCCAGACGAAGATGCACAAAAGATTCTTACTGTACGTGATGCTATTGAATATGTTAGTAGTAGAATCAGTAGCGTAGAAGCTAGCGAGTAGTATAGTTAGGGGGTGATCGTGACCGAGCGTCGAGTTGTAGTTACTGGTTTAGGTGTAGTTTGTCCATTAGGTCTTGGTTTAGAGACAGTATGGCGAGGTGCATTGGCCGGTAAAAGTGGTGTACGCTTGATTACAAATTTTGACACTACCGATTACCCTACTAAATTTGCTGGTTTAGTACCAGACTTTGATCCAGAAAAGTTTATGCCAATAAAAGAAGCGCGTAAGTGCGATACTTTTGTTCTGTATGGCATAGCTGCTGGTGATGAAGCAATTAAAGATGCTGGTTTAGATCAACAAATGGCACAGTTGAATGCTGATCGTATTGGTGTGATTATGGGCTCTGGTATTGGTGGGATTCAGACCATTGAAGATCAAACCTTAGTGTTACAAGAGTCTGGGACCAGAAGAATTAGTCCATTTTTTATTCCATCTGCGATTATCAACATGATTTCAGGTCATTTATCAATCATGTACGGCATGAGAGGTTTAACTTTAGCGGTTGCCACGGCTTGTACTACTGGTACGCATGCAGTTGGTTTAGCATATCGCAGTATTCAATACGGCGATGCAGATGTAATCGTTGCTGGTGGTGCTGAATATGCTAGCACGCGTTTGGGTATAGCTGGTTTCTCAGCTGCACGAGCGTTATCGCGCCGCAATGATGCACCAGAAAAGGCAAGTCGGCCTTGGGATCGTGATCGTGATGGCTTTGTATTAGGTGATGGTGCTGGTGCTTTAGTATTAGAAGAATATGAACATGCTAAACGTCGTGGCGCGAAAATTTATGCGGAGGTTGTTGGTTTTGGCATGAGTTCAGATGCCTTTCACATTACGCGTCCATCTGGTGTTGGTGCGCAAATCGCGATGCAAAATGCCTTGAATAATGCACACATTAACCCGGCGCAGGTAGATTATATTAACGCGCATGGTACTTCTACTCAAGCTGGTGATGTAGAAGAAAGTAACGCGATTAAACAGGTATTAGGTCTAGAAAACGCTAAGCGTACTTTGATCAGCTCTACAAAATCTATGACTGGGCATTTGTTAGGAGCAGCAGGTGCGGTAGAAGCTATTTTTACCGTTATGGCCCTCAAAGAACAAATAGCTCCCCCAACCATTAACTTAGATAATCCTGATGAGGGCGCGGACTTAGATTACGTGCCACATACCGCCAGAGCAGCTAAAATAGAGGTAGCATTGTCTAACTCTTTTGGGTTTGGTGGCACGAATGGATCATTGGTCTTCACAAAGTTCGGTGGCTAGGTGGCATGGCATTAAGCTATACCATTTAATCTTATCTATACTATTAATAATAACTCTGTTTTTTGGTTATGCTTGGCAGTACGTTTGTCGCGCGCCATTATTAGTCCCAGAATCTGGTCATGAGCTGCAAGTAATCCCTGGCACATCAGTGCGGCAATTAATTAATAACTTACATAAGTTGGGATTTTTAAAGCATCCTTTGTTGCTGCGCGGCTATTTAATGCTTAGCGGCCATAATGGCACGATCAAAGCTGGTGAATATAAAATTGCTGCAGGCATGACGGCTAAAGAATTGTTAAACAATATTGTTAATGGTTTGGTAGTGCAATATTCGTTTACTGTGGTTGAGGGTTGGCAAACAGCACAACTCATATCTGCATTACAACAACATCCGAAAATAAAAGTTACTCTAAAAACCAGCAATATGTCAGAAATTATCCGGCAATTAAAAATTCCTCTTGCTAATATAGAGGGTGTATTTTTGCCAGATACATATTTTTTTGAAGCTGGTACTACGGATGTAGATTTTTTGCGGCGTGCGTTTTTAGCCATGGAGCAAAAATTACAACAAGCGTGGGCAAATCGTGCAGCAAATAGTGTTTTAAGTAATCCCTATCAAGCGTTAATTTTAGCCTCGATTATTGAAAAAGAAACTGGTTTAAAATCTGAATATGTGCAAGTTGCGGGAGTTTATACGCGACGCTTAGCCAAACGTATGAAATTACAAGCCGATCCGACGGTGGTTTATGCATATAAAAATCAGTTAAAAGGACCATTGTTACGTAAACATTTGAAAATTGATTCGCCGTATAACACTTATAAAAATTATGGTTTACCACCAACGCCTATAGCTTTACCAAGTGCAGCGGCGATTGATGCAGCATTACACCCGGCGCCTGGTGACAGTTTGTATTTTGTGGCTACCGGTACTGGCGGACATGTATTTTCTAAAAGTTTGATAGAGCACAACATAGCAGTTAAGAATTTTTATAATGGCAAAAAATAATAGAAGTAAATGCCCCTTTGGATTTTGTATATTTACGCACCTGGCGATGGAGCCTTTCTTTAGAGACAAGTTCTTCCAACAGTATTAAATTTTTTTATAATTAATAAAATAATAATAAAAAATAGCTTTGTGATTTATACATATATAAGAATAAACTTGCTGGTTATTTCTTGTTGCATATCTTTGATGCTGTATTACATTTGATTTTGTGGTAATAATTTATTTTTTGTGGTTACATTCTACGCATATAATCCCAGGATAATATTATCCTGGGATTTCGTTTATCCCAAAAAACATACTATTCGTTTTCTTTGACTTCAATTTTGCGTGGTCTTTTCTTTTCTATTTTTGGAATAGTGAGACACAAGACACCTTTATTGCACGTGGCAGCTATATTATCTGCTGTAACATCTTCTGGCAGCGTAAATGATCGAGAAAAATATCCAAAATATCTCTCTGTACGTGTATAATTTTCTGATTCATCTTTGGTCTCTTTTTTGCGTTCTCCCTCAATGGTTAGAATATTTCCATCCATATGCACATGTATGTCTTTAGAATCTACGCCTGGGATATCAGCATATACAACATATTTATCCTCTTTGATTTGCACATCTACATGTGGCTGCCAACGAGAATATGTAGAATCTCTGCTGCTGCTATCTCCTAATAAATTGTTTAGTTCATTCTGAAAAGTGTCTAAAAAGCTGGTCGCTGGTCTATATCGAATAATGCTCATAAAATACTCCTGTTTTGATTGTTAAAATAAATAATATGGGGCGTTATAAAAAATTCAAGTGCGTAAAATTTTTAAATTACGATTTGAAAAATAATTAAAATGCTCTTGAATTTGTTTTATACGGATATATATATTTAAATATGCTGAAATTTTTAACAAATTGGAGGGTCGTGTGAATTTAAATAATTTTAATACTTCTAAAGATTGGAGCTATTATTTAAGCATGGTTAATGCAGCATCAGATCCGTTAGATTTTCTTATGAGTGCAGATAACATACCTTATAAAAAGTTTAATCGAATTAAGGTATCAGCAAAAAACAAAAAATTTACAAGTAAAAAATCAATACCGGAATGTGCTACCAACACATGACAGGACAACTAGCCATTTAATGAAGGCTTTTGTGTTTATCTTTTAATTTTTGACATCCTCCTTGGCAAAAATCAATGTCCATGGCTGAGGAGGTTGGCAAAGCTTTAGATAATAAAATTGCTTCGCACAGTAAATAACATCTAATTTATGTATTAGAGTGATTTCTTACATAAATTATTGCAAGACGAAATTACTGAATCTACCAAAATTTGATATAATCATTTCTATAATGACAACCAGGATTTTATTTATATGGATAGCTTAAAAAATTGTGCAGGCAAGTTCATAACCTTTGAAGGTATTGAAGGAGTTGGTAAAAGCACCAATCTGATAGCGGTTGCGGAGGAATTACAACGTAACGGTGTGCCGTATATTACCACTCGCGAGCCAGGTGGCACCAAAATTGCTGAAGAGATTCGTTTACTGTTCTTGAATCATCATGAAGAAACAATGACCAACATAACAGAGTTATTATTGTTGTTTGCTGCGCGTGCCCAGCATATAGAAAAAGTAATAAAGCCGGCTTTAAAAGAAGATAAGTGCGTATTATGCGATCGTTTTACTGATGCAACTTATGCGTATCAAGGTGGTGGGCGCGGGATTTATTTACAAAATATTTTGTTATTAGAGAACTTAGTACAAGGTGATTTACGTCCAGATCTGACAATTTTACTAGATGCTGTGGATATAGATTTATGTTTAACGCGTGCCCGTGGTATTGGTACTGGCGATAGAATTGAAATTGAAGAAAAGAATTTTTTCGAAAGGGTGCGGAAAATATATCTAGCACGTGCCAATGGCAATCCAAATAGGTTTAGAATTGTAGATGCTGCTCAACCTATCGAAGAAGTTAAAAAACAAGTTGTGTTGGCAATTGATGAAAAATTTAGCACTAGCAAGATTACAAGCGCTTAGCATAGCCAATACGCTGCCACACGCCTGGTTATTTACAGGTACAGATAATGCCTTAAAATTACAAACGGCACGTACATTTAGTCAATGGCAGCTGTGTCTGGATAAGCAAGACTTGTTGCCATGTGGTAACTGTAAGTCTTGTTGTTTATTTGCAGCAGGCACGCACCCAGATTTTTTATTGCTTACACCAGCAGAAGACAAAACTAGTATCTTAGTTGATGATGTACGTGCTGCAGTAGACTTTGTTGCTGGCAAAGCCCAATTGGGCGGCTATAAGATCGTGTTATTAGAACCAGCAGAGTCAATGCACACTAGTGCAGCTAATGCTTTATTAAAGAGTTTAGAAGAGCCGTGTAGTGAAACATTATTTTTACTGCTGTGTAAACATCAAAACCTGTTATTGAAAACTATAGTCAGTCGTTGTCAAATCCTTAATTTTAATGTTAGTGCAGAATTAGATTTAGATAAAGTGCAACAAGTTTTACAGGATTTGCGTGCTGTATATATAGATAAAAAAATTACTGCAGTACAAATAGTTGAGCCATGGGTTAAAAATTGGCCACAAGATATTTTAAATTATTTAGAAATAATATTCATGGATTTAATCCGTTTTAAATATACGCAAGATTTTTCTTTATTGACTAATAGTAATAATATTTATGCTGAATTGAGCTTAAATGTATCTACAGAAAAAATTTGGGAATTGATTTCTCGATTACAACAAGCAAAATATTGGCTGGGGAATAATTACAGATTAAATCAACAGTTAATCATCGAGGACTTGCTGTTGGCGGTTTAATGCTGAATGACAGGGGTCTTAACTAGTGGCGTAAGCGCATACATTACATTAATAGTTGAAAAACTAAAACAAAACCTGTCAGATACCCTATAGCTAATTTCGTTATAATGATTGCTAAAATACTTGGGTGTGTTGTAGGATTTAACATCGCAGGTTGTAGTTATTTAATTATAAATATGGATTAAATAATAATTAGTCGCTGGCGCGAAATTGAATCATGCGACTTTCACCGCTTTCCCAGCCTGATAACGAATAATCTGTCTCAAGTTAAAGCCCAAGACTGAAGAGTACCCAGCTGACAAACTTGT
>Ga0075158_10000152_pt1 | contig 52098 bp, 42 predicted proteins | sample JI91814BDNA_FD_70968 | JGI IMG/M metagenome (GOLD analysis project Ga0075158, IMG submission 70968) | Wastewater effluent complex algal communities from Wisconsin, to seasonally profile nutrient transformation and Carbon sequestration -... | ecosystem: Engineered > WWTP > Effluent > Algae... | reverse complement strand
TATGAAAAATAGATTTTTCCTTGCAATTGCCCTGTTGACAATTATCGTAATTGTTACATCCTGTGCCAGTCAGAAATACGGTTGTCCGAATAATCCTTCTGCTTCCACCCGATTCAAAGGTTAAGCTGCTCCGGCTGCTTCTCCCCCTTTTTACGAAATAATCGCAGACGCCTTTTTTCCTTCGCCTGTTTGTCCGAGTGAAAATAAACGGACTGGATATGTATTTCCTGTTGTTTCCCCTTCAGTTGAAAAACACCCATATCATCCGTTTTCAAATAGGCAGGCATTGTTGTTTGTCCGATCACCCAATTGGATACCAGCAGATCCGAGGCCAGTTCATGGCATTTCCCCAACATCCTGGCAGTCGTATTCAGCACATCTCCATGATAGGCGATCTCTGACTTGTATTTACCAACCTCAGATACAACAACGGTCCCCCCATGCAATGCCGCTTTGAATACCGGCACCCTTCCGTATCGCTTTTCATAATAGGCGCTGTACCTTCTGATCTGTTTCTGCACAGCAAAATAACATCGCACAGCTACGGCATAGCGTAATCCCTTTTGTAAGGGCCAGGTCACCACCACTTCGTCGCCCACATACTGATAAACCCTGCCAAAATAACGGGCAATGGGCTCACTGATATCATAAAAATAATCCTGTAAAAAATGGCTGTACTCCAGCTCCCCCATTTCTTCAGCTATATCGGTAGAATCATTCAGATCGATAAAGAGAAATAATCTTTCCTCTTGTTTTACCTGGTGGTATTTACCCAGCACCAGATTGTAAATGGCATCCCTCCCCAGTTTCCGGTGCAGTTCGTCCAGAAAATTGGAGAACAGAGATACGGCGAGGGCGATGGCCAGGAATTCAAATAATTTACGGGTGGCAAAAAAATCATAAAGACTATGCGGAAATATCGTTTCATAAGTATCCACATTCAGCCAGATCACCAGTAACATGATAAAAAAGAAAAGCATCATGAACCAAACCACCACCCGGAAAGTGCGATACACGAGGTAGATCCAGAAACTGTTCCGCCGATGCCTTCTCCGGAATTCCTGCGACTGTGTTTCAAAGAATGCAATAGCAAAACCTACCGGCACACTTGCAATCAGAGATGTGGACAGTGCAATCCAGTTGAATCCGTAACGGGCAAAGGCATACACTGCAAACAACAGCACCGAGAGATAGATGATATAAATATTATTCGGGGAAATCACCTTCCAGGGTCTTAACATATCAAAGCCGGCCTGGCTACGCCCCGAGGCTGATCCTGCCAGACTCCCCCAATCTGCTACCCGACCCTGTTCCTGCTGTTCCATACAAGTGTTTGTATAAGAAATATAAATAATCCTTCGCTAAATTAAAACAAGATTCAAAATTATTGGCAACACAATTATGATCGACTATCTTTGCCATCCAATGCAAAATTTTAACCATACACATCATCATTTCCTGCACTCCCGGGTGTAAGCCAACTGATGGTATGTATCAACATAATAAAGGGCTTACTACGGTAAGCCCTTTTAATTTTTAATCAATCGCAGCTATGCAGGAAACACTCAGAATTGCCGTTCAGAAATCAGGCCGCCTCTATGAAGGCTCCATGAAACTGCTCAAGGAATGTGGTGTGGAAGTAAGTAATGGGAATAACCAGCTAAGGGTACAGGCAGCCAATTTTCCATTGGAAGTCTTTTTCCTTCGCGACGATGATATCCCCGAATATGTACAGGATGCCGTTGCCGATATCGGGTTTGTAGGTGAAAACGTACTGGTTGAATCCGGCAAACAAGCCGATGTGGTGGAGAAACTGGGATTTGGCAAATGCCGTTTGTCTATTGCTGTTCCAAAAAACGGGAACATTACTAATATCCAATCATTGAACGGCAAACGCATTGCGACCAGCTACCCAACTATTCTGCGGGGTTTTCTGAACAGGAATCAAATCAGCGCTTCTATCCATGAAATCAGCGGCTCCGTGGAAATTGCGCCACGTATCGGATTGGCTGATGCCATCTGCGATCTGGTGAGTTCAGGCAGTACTTTATTTACGAATGAGCTGAAAGAAATTGAAACCATCCTTTCATCAGAAGCAGTCATGATCAGTCACCAGCAACTCAGTGCCGGTAAAAGACTGATCCTGGAAAGCCTTCTCTTCCGTATCCGCTCCGTTAAAAAAGCAAAGAACAATAAGTATGTCCTGCTCAATGCACCCAACGAAAAACTGGAGGATATTTTTGCGCTGCTTCCGGGTATCAAGAGCCCCACAGTTTTGCCACTGGCCGCTTCCGGTTGGAGTTCTGTACACTCTGTGATTAGTGAAGATGATTTCTGGAGCCGTATCGAAAGTTTAAAAGCAGCCGGTGCAGAAGGGATCCTCATCATCCCAATTGAAAAAATGATTGCCTGATCAAGGAAATAAATCACTATGAAAATTATCAAGTATCCCGATCAGCAGGAATGGACAAAACTGGCCGGAAGACCGGTGCAGGATCATTATTCCCTGCTAAAGCCGGTACAGAAAATACTGGATAAAGTAAAAGCAAAGGGCGATAAAGCCGTGATGAAATACACCTATCAGTTTGATGGTGTAGCAATCAAAACACTTTCAATCGGACCTGCTGAAATAAAGGAAGCCAGCAACCAATTGAGCACTGAATTAAAATCAGCCATTGCTGTTGCTGCCGCGAATATTGAAAAATTCCATGCTGCTCAGATTCATCCGGTTGAAAAAATATCAACGATGCCGGGGATTGACTGCTGGCGTCAGTCAAGCGCTATTGAAAAAGTAGGGCTTTATATACCTGGTGGCAGTGCCCCGCTTTTTTCTACTGTATTGATGCTTGCCATCCCTGCTAAACTGGCGGGTTGCAGGGAACTGATTCTTTGCAGTCCACCTGATAAAAACGGGAATATCCACCCTGCTATTTTATATACAGCTGCATTATGTGGCGTTTCAAAAATATTTAAAGCCGGTGGCGTGCAGGCCATTGCAGCCATGGCTTACGGAACCGATTCCATTCCGAAAGTTTTTAAAATTTTCGGACCCGGTAACCAGTATGTTACTCTGGCGAAACAACTGGTACAGCAGGATGGCCTGGCAATTGATATGCCAGCAGGCCCTTCTGAAGTATTGGTGATAGCTGATGATACAGCCAACCCCGCTTTTGTATCAGCCGATCTCTTATCACAGGCAGAACATGGTCCCGATTCACAGGCCGTATTAGTTACGACCAGTGAAAAAATAGCGGAGCAGGTAAGTACCGCCCTGCAGGAACAACTGGCCTTGTTACCCAGAAAAAATATCGCTACCAGGGCCCTGAAAGAAAGCAGGATCCTGCTACTGAAAAACCTGGAAGAAGCGATGGCTTTTTCGAATTTGTATGCACCGGAACACCTGATTCTCTGTACAGACAATGCTTTGGCTTTATCAGCATCCGTCACCGCTGCGGGCTCTGTGTTTATTGGAAATTATAGTCCTGAAAGCGCCGGCGATTATGCCAGCGGTACCAACCACACCCTGCCCACCAATGGCTTCGCTGCAATGTACAGCGGTGTGTCGGTTGACAGCTTCGTTAAAAAAATCAGCTTTCAGCAAATCAGCCGGGAAGGTTTACAAAATATTGGTAGCGCAATTATGGAAATGGCTGCCGCTGAAGGTTTGGAAGCTCATAAAAATGCCGTATCCATTCGCTTAAAAGAAAATATATGAGTTTTGATATTAATGATATCGTCCGACCCAATATCCGGAAAATGACCCCCTACTCTTCTGCGCGGCATGAATTCAGCGGAGAAGCCAGTATTTTCCTGGATGCCAATGAAAATGCATTTGGCTCGCCATTGGCAGCGAATGTGAACCGGTACCCTGATCCGCTTCAGCTGGCTTTGAAAGAAAAAATCAGCAGCATCAAGGGTGTACCTCCGGGAAATATTTTTATTGGTAATGGCAGTGATGAAGCCATTGATCTGCTCTTCCGGATTTTTTGTGAACCGGGAAAAGACAATGTAATTCTTTATCCGCCCACTTATGGCATGTATGAAGTTTGTGCAGAACTGAATAACGTGGAAGTAAGAAAGATTCCACTGCTAGACAATTTCCAGCTGAACCTCGACAGTACAGCTGCTTTGATTGATGATAATACCAGGCTGATCTTTGTCTGCTCCCCCAATAATCCAACCGGCAACAGTATTGATAAAACAGATATTGAAACCCTGCTGAATAATTTCAACGGATTGGTAGTGGTGGATGAGGCCTATATTAATTATGCCCGCCAAAAAACGATGATCCCGGAACTGACCGAGTATCCCAACCTGGTGATCCTGCAAACGCTTTCCAAAGCATGGGGGCTGGCGGGATTGCGAATCGGAATGGCTTTTGCCGGGGAACCGTTAATTGCTTTACTTAATAAAGTCAAATACCCGTATAATATCAGTACGGCCACACAACAACTGGCAATCGAAGCACTGAATAATATTTCCAGTGTAAACAATTGGACCAAATCCGCCGTAGAGCAACGGGAATGGATGGCGGAGCAATTGTGTCAACTCCCCTTTACCCAAAAAGTATACCCTTCTGATGCTAATTTCCTGCTGGTGAAAATGGAAAACGCCAGAAAAATCTATGAATACCTGGCTGGAAAAGGTATTATCGTCAGGGATCGTTCCAAAGTAATTTTATGCGAGGATTGTCTGCGCATTACCATTGGCACCGCAGATGAAAACAAACAATTACTGGCTGCACTCAAAATATATGAAGCATGAAAAAAATATTATTCATTGACCGGGATGGTACCCTGATACGTGAAGCACCACCCAGTTATCAGATTGATTCATTTGAAAAACTGGAATTTTATCCCGGCATGTTCAGTTGGATGAAAAAAATTGCCGGTGAACTGGATTATGAACTGGTAATGGTCACCAACCAGGATGGATTGGGTAGCCCCTCCTTTCCGGAAGAAAATTTCCGGCCCGTACATGAATTTGTGATGAAAGCACTGGAGAATGAAAGCATTCATTTTTCAGCAGTGCTGATTGACCGCAGTTTACCGGCCGACAATGCCCCAACCCGTAAACCGGGTACCGGCATGTTAACCGCCTATCTCAACAATCCTGCTTATGATCTGGCCAATTCCTATGTAATTGGCGATCGGATCACCGATGTACAACTGGCCAAAAACCTGGGTTGTAAAGCAATCTGGATGAACCTGGATGCTACATTGGGAGCAGCCGAAACCAGTGATTCCTCCAATACACTCCGGGAAGTAGTGGCGCTGGAAACCACCAACTGGCAATTGATTTATGAATTTCTGAGGCTGGAACAAAGAAGAATCATTCATGAACGAAACAGTAATGAAACAAAAATCCGAATAGAGATAGACCTTGATGGAAAAGGCGATATGCAGATAAAAACCGGTCTTCATTTTTTTGATCATATGCTGGAGCAACTCAGCAAACACAGCGGGGTGGATATCCGCCTCGAAACAAAAGGCGATCTCCATATTGACGAACACCATACCATTGAGGATACCGCGATTGCGCTAGGTGAGGCATTTTTGAAAGCCCTGGGAGACAAAAAAGGCATTGCACGTTATGGCTTTTCCCTGCCAATGGATGATTGCCTGGCACAAGTGGCACTGGATTTTGGCGGCAGGGCCTGGCTGGTATGGGACACTTCATTTAAAAGGGAAAAAGTAGGTGATATGCCCACGGAAATGTTCTATCATTTCTTTAAATCCTTTTCAGATGCGGCCCGTTGCAATCTTCATATCAGGGCTGAAGGAGACAATGAGCATCATAAAATTGAAAGCATATTCAAAGCCCTGGCCAAATCCATCCGGCAGGCTGTAAAAAGAGACCCCGATCATATGCAATTACCCAGCACAAAAGGAATGCTCTAATGAATCTGGCGATTATTAAATACAATGCAGGCAATATTCAGTCGGTGCTCTTTGCACTGGAAAGATTGGGCGTGAGTGCTTCCGTTACCGATGATCCTGCCCAGATCAGTGCAGCCGATAAAGTCATTTTCCCGGGTGTGGGTGAAGCCAGCACGGCGATGCAATTCCTGAGGGAAAAAGGAATGGACCAGTTGATCCCTTCTCTGACACAACCGGTGCTGGGGATTTGTCTGGGGATGCAATTACTATGCGATTACTCTGCGGAAAATGATACGCATTGCCTGGGCGTCTTTGATAATGTGAAAGTTACCCGGTTCAATCCTGCAATCAGCAGCATTAAAGTGCCGCAGATTGGCTGGAACAAAATCGCTTCACTACAGGGCCCTTTGTTCGATGGTATTGAAGAAGGAGCCTATTGTTATTATGTACATGGATATTATGCCGGTATCAGTCCTTATACAATTGCCTGCACCCACTATGACCTCATGTACAGTGCTGCCTTGCAAAAAAATAATTTTTATGGTGTGCAGTTCCACCCGGAAAAAAGCGCTGCCACCGGTGAACATATTTTAAAAAATTTTTTAACCTTATGAACTCAAGTATTTTATTACCGGAACGACCGGTACCATCTTCTGCCCCTGTGCCGATTCATGAAAAAAACGAAGCATTTATCATACCTGCCATTGATATCATTGAAGGGAAATGTGTGCGACTGACCCGTGGAGATTATTCCCTTCAGAAAGTGTACAATGAAGATCCGCTGGAAGTAGCCCTTCAGTTTGAGCAGGCCGGGTTAAAGCGTTTGCACCTGGTAGACCTGGATGGTGCCAGGGAGGGAGCAGTTAAAAACTGGAAAGTGCTGGAAAAAATTGCAGGCAAAACAAAACTGCTGATCGATTTCAGCGGGGGCATCAGCAGCATCAAAAGTGTTGACATCTGTTTTAATTCGGGAGCCAGCTGGGCAGCGGTTGGCAGTATCGCCGTTAAAGATGAAACCGCTTTTACAGGATGGCTCCTGGCTTATGGTCCGGAGAAATTCATGATTGGAGCGGATGTAAAAGATGAACAGATCGCTATCAGGGGTTGGACAGAAACCGTTCCCCTCTCGGTATTTGATTTGATCGCCCAATATAAAACAAAGGGGGTGCAGCAGTTCTTTTGTACGGATGTAAACAAAGATGGTCTTTTAGAAGGCCCTGCGATTGACTTATATAAAAAAATCATGAATCAGCATCCATCTGTTGATCTCATTGCCAGTGGCGGCATCAGCAGCCTGAAAGACCTGGAAGATCTCAGGGAAGCTGGTTGTTATGGAGCCATCGTAGGTAAAGCCATTTATGAAAACAGAATATCACTGAAAGAACTGACAAAGTTTTTATAGCATGTTAACAAAAAGGATCATCCCCTGTCTGGATATCTGTGATGGCCGTACCGTCAAGGGTACCAATTTTCTGCAATTGAGAGATGCAGGAGATCCTGTTGAACTGGCCATGCGTTATTGCGAAGAAGGTGCGGATGAACTGGTCTTCCTGGATATTACTGCCACTACGGAAAAAAGAAAGACATTGGCAAAGTTGGTGAGGGAAATTGCCACTCATATTAATATCCCTTTTACTGTTGGAGGGGGTATCAATACTGTAGAGGACGTGCATTTATTGCTCGAGAATGGAGCTGATAAAATTTCTGTCAATAGTGCGGCTGTAAAGAACCCCTCCCTCATTGACCAGTTGTCGAAAAACTTTGGCAGCCAGTGTGTGGTGGTGGCAATTGATATCAAAACAATCGAAGGGCAATGGAAGGTAGTTACCTATGGCGGGCGCCATCCTACGCCGCTGGAAGCCACTGCATGGGCCCGGGAAATAACTTCCCGCGGTGCCGGAGAAATTCTGCTCACTTCGATGGAGCATGATGGAACCAAAAATGGTTTTGCCTTGGGCATCACGGGCGAGATTGCGTCATTGGTTCCTATACCGGTGATTGCCTCTGGTGGCGCAGGCACCATGGCCCATTTTGATGCGGTATTCCGGGAAGCAGGGGCTGATGCAGCCCTGGCGGCCAGTATTTTTCATTTCAGGGAAATTCCAATCCCTGATTTAAAACGATATTTACAGGAACTTCAAATTCCGGTTCGTTTATGATTGTCATCCTCTTTGTTGCATTGGCCATTGTGTACTACCTGGTACAGTATATGGATAAACGAAGAAGAGACCGGAATGAAGAAATGCAGGAAAGAAGAAAGAATTCTTATATCAAATTGCTGGATGCGCTCAAAGAGAATCCGGCTGATAAGGCAACACTAAATAAAAAAGATGATGAAACCTGATTTTTCAAAATACAGTGATTTGCTGGTCCCGGCCATCATTCAGGATGAGCTAACCGACCGGGTGCTGATGCTCGGATATATGAATGAAAAAGCCCTGCAGCAAACCGAAGAAACGGGTAAAGTAACTTTCTATAGTCGCAGTAAACAAAGACTTTGGACCAAGGGAGAAAGTTCGGGGAATTATCTGCACCTGAAATCAATCCTGATGGATTGTGATGCGGATTGTCTGTTGATCAAAGCGCGTCCTGCAGGTCCGGTTTGTCACAGTGGTAGTGATACCTGCTTTAACGAGACCAATCCCGGCTTTAATCTGGCAAAACTGGAATCAATCATCAAAGAAAGAAAGGATCAGCCGGCTGCAGCATCCTATACTTCTTCCCTGTTTGCCAAAGGCATCAATAAAATTGCACAGAAAGTAGGCGAAGAAGCTGTTGAACTGGTGATTGAAAGCAAAGACAACGACAGGGAAAAATTTCTGGGTGAAGCTGCTGATCTGCTTTTCCATTATCTTGTATTATTACAGGCAAAAGGATCCCGCCTGGATGAAGTTGTAAAAACCCTGGCCACCAGACACAAATAAAATGATCCGGCTTTATACTGAATGGCTGGTATTTTATTACGATCAGTAAAACCTTTTAAGGATGACGATCACCAGACTATTCAAAGATTTTTTTGACAGCGAAAAAGCCGGAGGTCTGGTATTAATCGCATGTACCATTTTATCCTTATTGATTGCGAACTCTGGTTTTAGTACTGAATATCAGAATTTCTGGCATTTACAGGTGGCGGGGCATAGTATAACGCATTGGGTCAATGATGGACTGATGAGTATATTCTTTTTACTCATCGGCCTGGAACTGGAGAGGGAGATATATAAAGGAGAGCTCTCCAATCTAAAGGATGCTTTATTGCCAATATTTGGCGCTTTAGGAGGCATTCTGATTCCTGCCGGTCTGTTTATGCTTTTTAATTATGGTACCGCTACTCAATCCGGAGCCGGCATTCCGATGGCTACAGATATTGCTTTTGCATTGGGTATATTATCCCTGCTTGGCAATCGTGTTCCTCTTTCTCTGAAAGTATTTTTGACAGCTCTGGCAGTGATCGATGACCTGGGGGCTATTTTAATCATTGCCGTTTTTTATACAAAGGCCATTATCTGGACTAAATTGATGATTGCCTTAGGCATTTTCGCCTTGCTTTTAATTTTCAATCGGTTAAAAATAAGGAACCTGATTCCATATATACTGGGTGGAGTAGTCATGTGGTATTTCATGTTACAATCCGGGGTACATGCTACCATTACCGGTGTGTTGCTGGCTTTTGCTGTGCCTTTTGGAAATGGTGACAATAAATCAAGCTCTTATATACTGCAGCACTTTTTACACAAGCCTGTTGCCTTCATTATCTTACCTGTTTTTGCTTTAGCCAATACTGCGATTAGTTTAAGCGGAGACCTTGGTCATATATTTACGCAAAATTATAGTATAGGAATTGCAGCAGGTCTGATAGCCGGGAAGCCCCTCGGGATATTTTTATTAACGCTCCTGGCTGTAAAAATTGGTCTCTGTAAGCTTCCTTCAGATCTCAACTGGAAAATAATTGCCGGTGTTGGCTTTTTAGGAGGAATCGGTTTTACCATGTCGATATTTATTACACTACTGGCTTTTGACAGTGATACAATTATCAATCATGCTAAACTGATCATCCTGGTGTCATCAGTTCTAGCCGGGTTTATTGGTTTTATACTGCTTAGAAATACATTGAAGAAAGTATCAGGACCTGTTAGCCAGGATTGAATTTCATTTATCCATCTGGCTAACAGGTCCTGTAAGAGTTTTCAAAAAATTATTATCACTTCTAACTAACGTCGCTAAGAATATTTTCTATTTTTCTATCAGCACCTGCTGTGAAAACCGCATCAGTTGCCCCTGCAGGTGAAGGGTATAATAACCGGTGGCAATTTGAATGGGCAATTTGATTAGAACAGCGCCATTTGCAGTCATATCAATTTTTCCTTCACTGACCTGCTGTCCGGTATTATTAAACAATTTGTATTCATAACTGCCTGCCGGTGCCGAGCGATTCAGTAATGTTATTGCTGTTTTGGCGGGGTTCATCACTGTAATTGCCGTGCCAAAAGATTGTTTGTCGGACAGCGCAATTACTCTCGAATAAGTGAAGCTGCCATCATTGTCAATATTCTTTAAACGGTAATAAAGAACCCCGTTAAAAGCAAAGGGATCATCTTTGCTGTATATCTCACGGATGCCTCTGTTTCTGGCACTGGTATTACCTACGGGGATAAACAGATTACCATCCAAACTTCTTTCCAATGAAAAATGACTCATGTCCTGTTCGTTTTCAGACACCCAGTGCAGGTAAGAAACTCCCCCCTTTCTCCAACCGGTAAAGGATACCAGTTTCAAAGGAATCGGGAAACTGGTGTAAGCCAGTGTAAGCGGACTGAATGTGCTGATGGCATTGGAAGTTACAGAACCGGTAGTAGCCACACTACCAATGGCAGTTCCTCCGGCATCGGTCCAGTTTCCACCGGTATAATGACCTGCACGTATTTCTGACAGAAGGATATTATCCATCGGGATTTTTGTATGGTCCCATGTGAGTGTGACCCTGGCATTCCCTCCGGATATTTTATCCAGTTGCCAGTATTCTGCTGCCCGAACCTTTACAATGGGAGATTGTAAGTTATAAATATTGGGGGTAGTCGCGTAATAGTGGCAATTAAATTCAGCAGTAACACTGAGTGAGGAAATAGCAATGGTTCGCAAAAAGCTATTGTCACCAACCGGAAAGGTAAAATCATCAGACCCGATTTTTTTAACCCACCCTGTTACATGTCGACTGTCAGTAGCTCCGCTATTGGTGGCACCACTTTCGTAGATCAGGTAATTGGGAGTAACTGAACTACTGATCAGTCCGTTGACAAAATTGTGATTACCCCCTACACTCAGGTCATTATTGAGGGTAATCCCGGATGAATTATCGGTTACGAGATGATAGGTTTTCATGGTGGCCGAACCTGTCAGCTGTTGGGCAGCTGAACCATCAATATACAAGGTGCCCGCACCTGTAGCCATGGCAACCTGGTGATTCGTAACATCAGCTTTGAGATAAATGCTACCATTATTCACCAGTGTGGCCGTACTGCTATTGGTAAAAGGCAGGCTGCTGGATAAACCGGCGCCGCTATGTACCTGCAGGTTTCCCTGATTCGTTAACCCTTGTGCTAACAGTCGCTGCTGCAATAAGGAAATCAAAGAAAGGAAGAGCAGGAAAAACAGATTTTTTTTCATCAGCTTTGTTTTGTGTTCATCACTTGGTATTGGTCAGCCAGAGCACATCCTGGAAGTTAACGGTATCACCGCTACTGGAGGATGTACAGAATATTTCAAAATAGTCGCCAGGTGCAATATCTGTGACATACACTACCGTTGAAAACTGGAAAGGCTGATTACTGGCAGTTATGCGGAGGGTTGTTTCTCCGTAACGGGTTCCTGTACTACCATTTTTCACAATACCCACTGAAATAGTTCGATTCGCATTATTACAGGAAAGGTTCCCCGAAATAATCATCCAGCCATTTCTACGGTTGGTGGGCTGATAAGTAATCCGGTTATTGGCGACCGTCCACTTGGTGGTAGAAGTGGTAGTATTAGTCCAGTTCCCTTTATACCAGGTATTAGAGGTTGTAACAGTTGTATTAGTTCCATTGTTCAGCACATTAATTGTACTGCTGGGGTTGGCATCTCCTACCCCGGCATTACTTTCCATGATCACATTGGCATCTCTTCCGTCAGACCTTGTAAAATCAAATCCTTCAATATATTTTCCGGTATTGTTCCAGGAGTTTCCGGTAATAGATATACTGGAATAAGATGTAAAATTTGAGGGCTGGTAATAAATAGCTGTATCACCACTATTAGCATTATAATAGCCACCTGATGCCAACTGTATAGTAGCACTGGTTCCCTTGCTGAGGTTGACCCCATAATTACAACCGATAAAATCAGTTTCCGCCACTTTTACAATTACCCCGCTAACGGCCCCATGCACCAAAATACCGCTGCCTCTTGAATTGGAAATATCACACTCAAAAACCCATAACTCTGCATCTGTTGAATCAAGAATCGTATTGTAAAATCCGTCAAAAGAACAGTCTTTTACTTCATTATAAGTACCGCTTCCCAATAAACGAATGGCGTCCTCCCCGGCCAGGGTTCCGTAACTGGCCAGGCTAGTTGCATCAAAGGTCAGCATCTTAAAATAAACTTCAGACAGGCAGCGAAACATCGGTTTGCCGGTGAGTCCGGTAGCCGCCTGAACAGTAGTTGTGCCATAAGACAAACCCTGAAAGGTAATTGCGTAGGGCAAATCAATTACTACTGTTGAAGAAATTTCAACAGTTTCATCTGCCAGCCTGATCACGGTCGGGCCGGTCATGTGTAAATCAAGGAAGGCGATCACTTCATCCACTGTTGCCCAGCTGCTGCTTTCATCTACATCCAGGATATGATCTTCCTGTGTATTACTTCCATGTTTAACGACCCAGTTACCACCATAAGCAATAAAGGATTTGCCCACGAATCGGGTAAGGGTTGTATTCGCCATACCATCAACTGTGGCGCCACCGTTACCTTCTACGGTTATCAGGTCAGTGTAAGTGCCGTAATTTTTAATGGTAATTTGCAAGCCATTGTCTGCATTGGTCACTACCGGTAAAGTAAGGGTGATATCATTACTGGCCAGGATAAAGGTTTCATTTTTTAAAATCGTTGCATCGGCCGATTTGGCCACCAGGTTATGGTATCCATTATCCAGTTTTTTCCATTCAGAACCTGTCCAGTAGTAGAATCCTACAGGAAGCGAACCTGATCCGTTGAAGACGGTCATACCAGCAGGTACCGTACCTGTCAACGGTGAAACACTACTTAAACTTGTAAGTGTGACACGGGGAGGCAGAAACCCTTTATTGGTGGTTTCCATTTCCAGTAAAGAATTCACATCAATGGTCCCGGGATTATCACCAATCTTAACCTGCGCATTGGAGTAAAAGACATGCAGCAGACAAGCTGCCATTAAAAGGTACTTCATAACTTGGATTTTGGATTTTACTTGAAATATCGACAAGAACTTTATTTTAATTTGCTATTCAAATTGTTTCATCAGTTTATTTTCAGAAATCATTATTAATATATAACCGGTCATAAGGACAAGCTCTTATTCTTTTTTTTACCGCTTAACCGGAATTCATAATTAAGCCCTGCCATTACAGTCTGACCTTTTCCAAAAGGGCGAAACAGATAAACCGGAAATGAAAAATCTCCCGCATTCAGCCCGACGACGATACCGGGTTCAAAATCCCCAACAGCAGCCTGCAGTGTATATTGAAAAGCAAGCCCTGCATAAATCCGTTCAGACAGGTCGTAACCTGCTTCTGACCAATTGAAATAAAACCCTTCCTGATCACTAACAAGTGCATGACTGTATTGCATCTGGGATGAAAAATAAAAACGACCTGAACTGATTTCTGTATTCAGCCCAATTGAAAGCCCCTGAAAATTACCAGCGGAATATCCCAGCATGGGTGTCAGGGTTCCGGAAACTTTATTCCGGTTAAGTTTGAAGGACTTACCTGCAAAAATTGAAAATGTACCTGCGTCCTCATAATTGTAACGCAATTCAGCATAATATCCTTTTGCGGAAGAATAATGTAACATCGGTATCCATAAATAAGATCGCTCCTCTCCCAGCTGGTGATAGTTCTCCATACCACTCCTGGCCTGGGCCGGCACTTGCACAGCAATCAAAACTGCTGCCAAAATACTAAGAAGCCTTTTTTTGTTCTTTGCCAAAGCTTTTTCTTTTTTCAAGTACGTTCACCTCTGCATTCGCCAAACGGCTCAGCAGGTGCAGATCTTTTTTAAATGGATTCCAGTAAAATATCAACCGGTCGATCGGTTTCCATAGTATGACCCAACTGAATACATCAAGGGTATTATGCAAGGCGCCCGAGAGTCTTTCCTCGAAAAGCCCGGTTGCATAGCTCAGTAAACCCTGGAATAGCAGCACGGTAACCAGGCTGGCAATCAGTAGCCGGAAAGTGCGTTGGCGGAACTTGGAAAATTCCATTTCCTTTAATTGCTTCTTGAGATTAAAATGATTCCGGATAGCCTGTGTAACCGGGGCAATAAAGCGTTTATCTGCATGATCCAGACAAATCACCTGGTACCTGATCACGGTTTCCCGGCTGGAAGTAAGAAGGGAGTTAAAAATGTATTGCTCAAACTCATGTCCAAGCTGGCGCTTGTATAATGGAGCAGGATCATGATGATTAAAATAATCATGAACTGTTTGTTCATCAAGCCTGATATAAATACATACTGTTTCGGCTACAGGCGTCTTCATAAGGTGGTTTTACAGGTTTGGATCAGGGTTAATTGAGGTAACCCTAATAGTAAACGGGATACTGGTACTTCAATTACACTTATTCGCTCTTATATTCATTGAATAAGGATTAATGCAGTTATTCCTAAGCATTAGTCCTTACACTTTTAAATCAGGCCGCTGCACCCGGGAGTTGAACTGTCCTGAACCAGAAACGCTCAATACTTTGCACGACTTCCAGGAATTTCCCAAAATCAATTGGTTTGGTGATAAAACAATTGGCCGATCGGTCATAACAGGCTTTGATATCCGCCGTGGAAGAAGAAGTCGTCAGCATCAGTACCGGAATCATCTTCAATAACTCATCAGACTTGATATGTTCCAGTAATTCGATTCCGTTCATTCCGGGCATATTAATATCGAGCAGGATCAGTTGCGGCGGCAGTGATTGCGAAAATTTTCCTTCCCTTCGGAGATAGGTCAGCGCTTCGGCACCGTCGCGAACCACATCGATCCTGGTACCTGCCTTCAATTCACTGAATGCTTCCAGCGTTAGCAGAATATCCCCTTCATTATCTTCTACCAGCAATATTCTTATTTCATTCATAGGTGTCGGGTTGGCTTTTGCAAATCATTACTTATGACCGGATTGACTGATTATCTCATCATTTTATCATAAGGCACAAACGATACATAAAATGCTTCAATTTCATGCATTACTTTGGTGTATTTGTCATAATCGATGGGCTTGGTGATATACCAGTTCACCTGTTTCTCATAACACTCGCTGATATCCGCATCTTTATCCGAGCTGGTCAGCATCACCACCGGTATTTCTCTCAGCTCCTCATCCAGTTTGATGATCTCGAGCAGATCCTTTCCGTTAATACCTGGCAGATGAATATCCATCAGGATGAGTTGCGGCAATGAGACATCCTTGTACCTTCCCTCTCTGCGCAGAAAGCGAAGTGCCTCTTCTCCGTCTTTTACAACAGATATGCGATTCTCCAGCTGCATATCTTTAAATGCTTCGGTGGTGAGAATAATATCTCCTTCATTATCCTCTACCAGTAAAATATGTACTACATCCATGGTTAACACGATTTAGATGATTGATTCAATTCAGGTATAGTCAAAATAAATGATGATCCTTTTCCAGGGGTGGATACTGCCCTGATCTCCCAACCATGCAATTCACAAATTCTTTTGCATAAAGCCAGCCCGATTCCAGTGCCTTCAAAACGTCCATCCTCCGGGTGCAGTTTGCGGAAAACTTCAAAAATACTCTCACTGTAAGCGGGATCAAATCCAATTCCCTGATCAGTAACAATAACCTCCCAGCCATGCGCATTACCGCTTGATGAAACTGAGATATCGGGTGTTTTACCGGCACTGAATTTGACTGCATTTGCCAACAATTCTTCAAAAAGCAGGTTCATTTGATTTCTTCTGCCGTTTACAAGCGGCAAGTCGCCCACCTGCCATTTTACGTGTGCAGATTCGCCTTTTGCCTCATTCTTACTGATCAGGTCTGCTATCAATTGACCGAGATCGATTTCAACCATCGGACTATTATCATTGTAAAGAGAAGCATGCAATTGCAGTGCCTTTATTAAATTTTTCATCTTTTCAGCGCCCTTTACAGCGAAACCGATATACTGTATGGCTTTTTCATCCAATTGCTGACTGTACCGGCCAGACAACAGATCAAGAAACCCTGTAATCATCCTTAAAGGTGACTGCAGGTCATGCGCCACCACTGAAGTAAAACGGCTGGCATTTTCTTTAACGGCCTTTAACTCTTCCTGTAAAAGATGCAGCTCTTTTTCAGTAACGGATCGTACAGCATTCCGTTGATTCCCAGTTTGAATATTTTGAAGAATTGTATTCATGAATTTATTTTATCAGGCCCTGATCAGATCCATTTTGACCGGTTTGATTAATTCTGCCGCTTTTTTTAATGTGAAATAAAATGTTGTTCCCAGTCCCGGTATTGATTCCATCCAGATTTTCCCGCCGTGCATTTCAACAATTTTTTTGCAGGTAACCAGTCCCAAACCCGTTCCGGGATATTCTTCTCTCCGGTGCAGACGCTGGAAAGCATTAAATAATTTATGCTGATCGTTTTCTGCTACCCCGATCCCGTTATCCCTGACACTAAACAGCCAATGGTCACCACTCTCTTCCACCATTACGGTAACTTCCGGAGGGCAGTCTTTACGACAGAACTTGATTCCATTACTCACCAGATTCAGGAACAACCGGTACAAGGCAGATTGTGCCCCCTCTACTACCGGCATTGAATTGGAGATATACAAAGCTGCATCCGCTTTGTCCATGACAATCTCCATATCCTGATGCACCAGATCCAGTACATGATTCAGATCCACGGGTTCATAATTAGCTGATTTATTACCTGAACGGGAATATTCCAGCAGGTCCCTGATCAGGATACTCATCCGGTCAGCACCATCCTTGGCCCGAAGGATATATGATTTACCCTGCTCATCAATCTGGTGACCATATTTTTTATCAAATAATCCAAGGAAACCACTTACCATCCGTATAGGTTCCTGCAAATCGTGGGCGGTGATATTGGCAAACTGATCCAGGTTCTGGTTCAGTTGCAGGATCTCCTGCTCATCGGCTTTTCGTCTGGTAATATTCTCCAGGGTTCCTTCAAAATAGCCCGCATTGTCAACTTCCACATACCTGATATTGGCGCTAACCCAGATGGTTTCCCGGTTCCGGGTCACAACCTGGATCTCGTAATCCTCCACATGTCCGTACAAGCGGATCAGTTCGGACATGGTCTCTCTTTCTTCTGCTACCGCATACAATTGTTCACCAATATTGGAGACCATCATCATCATTTGTTCCGGGGAATCATACCCGAATATGGCTGCCATTGAAGGGTTGACCATGACAAATTTTCCTTCCGGTGTACTTTGATATATACCATCTGCCGCGTGGTCTACGATATCCTCAAATTTTCTTCTTGCCTGTTGCAGGGCTTCTGCATCTCTTTTCCGGTCAGAGATATCCTGGGTGATCCCAAACATACCCGAAGGCTTTCCGGTTTTTTCATCAAACAAAATCGTTCCCTGTTCAAAAACAAACAAACAGCTGCCATCAGCTCTTGTTATCTGATGTTCCAATGAAAATTCAGCAATTCCATCAATGGTATCATTGATCAGTCTTTTGGTACGGTGTTGTTCAATGGGATCCAGAAACAGCAGGTATTGGTCATAGGAAGGCTGAAACAGTTTTGGATCCACCCCAAAAATCCGGTACTGTTCCCTGCTCCATTTGAGATGGCCTGTCTGGAAATTCCATTCCCAGCTTCCGATCTTTCCAATCTGTTGTGCCTGTTTGAATTTCAAGTGATTCAGGATCATTTTTTTCTGCGCTTTCCGGAATGTTTTAGCCGCAACGAGCATCAGCGCTACGAATACAAATAACAATAAGAATAAACCGGCCACATTCCTGTTGCCTTTTTCGTTGATGTCAATGGTGATGCCCCGGAGATGGTCCTGAAAGGTATTTTTTAATGCAGCCAGATCCAATGATACTCTGTTGAGTAAATCTCTTTTGCCAGGCTGCTGCATAAAGGCGACCGCTGCTGCAGTTCCTTCATTCCTGAATAAAGTGATCCCACTGTCTAAGGAAGAGAGCCTGGTCTTTACCAGTCCGTCGATACGGGTAATATTGATCAGGTCATTCTGATGAACAGCATTTTTCTTCAAGGCGGACAGGTTCTGAAGGCAACCCGTTTTGATTCTGTAAAAATCACGGAGATAAGTCACATCCCCTGTCAATTGAAAACCACGCTTCGCGGATTCCAGTTGCAGGAGGTTATTGATAAGTGAGTCTGCCTGTATCAGGTTATTTTCAATCACCAGGATTTTATTCTGCAATTTCACCTGCTTTCTGAAATTGGTGAACAGAATGGCAAAGCTGCCCAGGACGATTACCAGGGAAACATATAAAAACAGGTATACTTTGTTTTTATAATTTTTCATACCCCTGATTTTTGAATTTAGGAATGGTAAACCAAAAACGACTGCCGCCTGCTGTTCCGGCATCCACTCCGATCCTTCCCTGGTGAATACGAACTATTTTTTTACAAATGGCAAGGCCCAAACCCGTACCACTGTACACTTCTTTTGAATGCAACTTTTGAAACAGGTCAAAAATCTTTTCCCGGTGATCGGGATTGATCCCGATCCCGTTATCAGTTATAGATATACAATACTGGCTTTCTTCTTCTTTACTGCTGATCAGGATTTGCAAAGGATGTTCAGACCGGTATTTCAGTGCATTGCAAACCAGGCGTTCCATTAATTGCGTGATCAGGTGGCTGTCGCAATATAAAACCGGAAGGGATTGATATTCTAAGGTTGCGCCTGCTTCCTGCAATTGCCGGTTGTAGCTTTGATGCACAGCTGCAGCAATAGATTGCAGGCTGGTAAATCTGAAACTATCCTGGCTGCCGTTTACTTTCGCATACTCCAGCAGGTCCAATATCAGTTTCTTCATACGGGCTGAGCCGTCTACAATGTAGTTGATATATTTTCTGGATTGTTCATCCTGATGTTCATCGAATTTTTTTTCAAGTAATTGTACAAAACTGCTGATCCTCCTCAAGGGCTCCTGTAAATCATGTGAGGCGGCAAACACTATTTTTTCCAGCTCCTCTCCGGCTGCTGCTTTTTCCATTTTACAGGCAGCCAGCATTTCAGACAATTGCCTGGCTTTTTCTTCTGCCTGCTTTTGCATGCTGATGTCAGAAAAAAGGCAGATCATTTCACCCACACTATCCCGATCCGATTGATAGGGACGAACGGTCATTCTCAGCCAGATCAATTCACCTTCCAGATTGTCAAAAACAAGTTCTGTTTCAAATGGAATCCTTTTCTGAACCGACTGCTTCATTTGTGATGCGGCCTTCCTGTTCCCTGGAAACCGGCCAACTATCTGGTCAAGCTGCTTTGCCAGCAGTACCTCCTTTTTTCCACCCAGCAGCTGAAGGGCATCATCATTACATGAAATAACAATACCATCCGCATCAACAATCAGCAGGGCTACGCTCAGGCTGTTTAAAAAAGAAGCATCTTTTCGCAGGTATTCCCCTTGCATTGGATCATATGCAGGAGATGCAGTCATTGCAGGACTTTCTTATTATGAACAGAATGAAAAAACGGTAGGGAAACCGGGATATCAACTGCCAGTGCAGGTTGATTAAAAGCAGAGGTTGCATACGTGCATTGCTCCTGTCGGCAAGGACAGGTACACCGTTCAGGTATACGGTTCATCAGATAGTGGATTTAAAGTAACGGCAAATACTGGTTGAAGTATTTCCGCCATCTTATATGCAAGAACCGGAAAATCAGTGAATAAATTGGATAATGGGCCAGGGATTTTTGCGGAATAAGAGCAATTGCTTATTTAAAATAAATCAAAGCACTAAATTAAATGGCCGGGTATTCAAGCTTTCTCGCTGCTCCCGGTTTCAAAGGGCAGGCTTATTTCAAGTATACATCCTTCACCCGGTGCAGAGCGCAACTGGACATCACCATTATAATATTTTGCCCGGTTATGGATGTTAGCAATGCCGATTCCTTTGCTGGTTTGTTTGATATTAAAGCCTTTCCCGTCATCCCGAATAATGAGGTTGACCACCATATCCCTTCTTTGTAATAGAATGTCAACGTTACCGGCCTGGCTGTGCACAATAATATTTTTGAGTTGTTCCTGACAGATCCGGAACAGGGTAATCTGCATCCCGTAATCGAGCAGGTCGGTTTCCAGATCATGTGTGAAACGGATGTTCAGATTGGTAGTATAACAAAAATCATCCACCAGCTGCTGGATGCTTTTGATGAGGCCGATTTCCTGTAAGCTGGGTGTAACCAGTTCTTTGGATAATTTCCTGATTTCATCAATAGCCATCAGGAGATAGCCCACACTTTTTTCCTTGATTTGCCTTTCCTCATCCGTTCCCGGCGTCAGCATATCCACAAAAAGCTTGGTAGTGGATAATATCTGGTTGACATTATCATGCAATTCATGACCGATCCTGGTTCTTTCTTTTTCCTGTACACGAATCGCGGTTTCCGAAACTGTTTTCTGGAGATTCATTTTTTCCTGAATGAGCTCGCTTTCCAGTTTCCTCATCTCAGTAATATCGTGCAGGGATCCGATCATGCGGATGGGCAAACCATTTTCGTACACAACAAAACCTTTATCCAGCATATGTTTATAAGTGCCGTCCGCGCATTTAAATCTGTATTCTTCTTCCCATGACTGACGGCCGGCATCTGTTACTTCTTTTACCCGGTCGCTAACCCTGTTTCGGTCTTCGGGATGGATTCTTCTCAGCCACCAGGACAATCCACGGGTTTCTTCCTGCGGATAACCAATCATATCCATCAATGCATCATTACGGAAAATATAACCGGTTTGCATATCCCATTCCCAAATGGAGTCCGAGGCAGCCCTTGTCATCAAGAGGAGTCGCTCATTGGTTTCTCTCAGCTGCTTTTCAATGGTATATTTTTCAATCATGTTCACGGCCTGTCCGCCCAACATTTTTTTCCCCCCTGATCCTTCAAAAGGGAAAATAGATACATGGAAAATGAATTGCGTACCATCTACCCAACTCATTTTTTCGATCAGGGATACCGGCGAGCCGGTTGTTATTACCCTCGCATGTTTTTCATATAATGAAGCAAATACCTGTGCGGGTATTATTTCCTTTGTATTTTTCCCTTCCGCACTTAACGGATCAATCTGAAAATGATCGTAAAAAGCTTTGCTGGCCACCACCAGGTTGGCATCTTCATCCACCACCCAGGCAAGATTGGGGCTATTGTACATAAAGTCGATGAACAGTTTTTCCCTTTGCTGCAATTGTTCAGTCAGCATTTGCTCATTTGTAATATCTCTGATACTGGAAACAATGGCGCAAACTTTCTTTTTTTCATCATCCAGTAAAGGCTGCGACCTGAAATGAAACTGTCTGATATCCTTATTTTTCAGACAGACCCTCATTTCGCCTTCACATAATTTTCCGCTTGCCGCAGTTTTCATAAAAGGGGTATCATCAAAATCCAGCTGATTCCCGTTTATATCAGTGATTGTCCACTCTTTGTTCCATTTACTTCTGATGTCACTGATTTCATATATTTTTTCGAGTGTGGTTCCAAATATTTCAGCCGTTCGCTGGCTGATAGAAATGATATCTCCATTTGTTTCCTGCAGCAGTATTCCTTCACCCAGGCTCTCAATCACATGCTGGTAATGCCTGGCACCCAGTGCAGCAAATTTCCGTTGCCTTTTGCTTTCAGGGAGTTTGAAACCCGCACATAAAAAATGCTGGTTATTATCATACTGGTCATTAAAAGGAATGACCTGCCATTTCATGGGTTGGTAGTGACCATTTTTAAGGTAGAGTTCAGTGGATCCGGTTACTCCTCTGAGCCGGCAATGACTGAGAACATTCCTGAAATTCTCCTGATTAACGGGGTGGATCAGGTTAATAAAATCAACTTTATTTCCCCTTGGATTGTCCAGTTGGAAAGTCTGAATCATCCGGGCATTGGCATTGAGCATGTATCCTTCCTCATTTATAATAGAAAGATACATTCGCTCCTGCTTATCATAGTCCTTCAAGAAGTTCTTAAACTCCGTCCAGTTTGTCCTCATGCGGTGGAAAAATTAAAAGCCTGACTATTGTTATTAAACTACCAGAGATGAAATAACGCCGTAATCATTTGACTTGTCTAAAAAATGTGATGCCCCCAGTTTCAGGCATAGTTGTCTGTAATATGTATCAGCATGATTGGTGATCATGATGATCTCGCAATCAGGCCTGTGTTCTCTGAAAATTTTCAACAGCTCGATCCCGTTTTTTCCGGGAAGATTGATATCCAGCAAAACCACCTGGTGTTCTTCAGCGAAAAACAAGGTTTTTGCTTCTTCAAAATCAGAAGCGATATTGATTCCCCTGATACCGTTCACATCTTCCAATAGGCCGATCAGCCGTTTTACAAAATTCAGGTTATCATCTACAATTAATACGAGCTTCCCTGCTTTCATGGTATGAATTTGAATACAAAAAAAAGAAAAACGGGGGTTGAAATAAATAGAACAGCTTATACAAAAAATGTACTATCCTCCTTAGTTAACTGTCGTTGATAAACTACAAATGAGTGTATCCACTTATCAGACAATTCCGTTGCTGATGGCGTAAGTAATCAGGTCCGCATTATTCTTCATATCTATTTTCATCAGAATCCTTGTGCGGTAAGTGCTCACGGTATTCGGACTAACTTCCAGTAAAAGGGCTATATCTGAAACGGACTGCCCCCGAACCAGGCCCATCAGCACTTCCTGTTCTCTTTCACTCAGGAGTTCATGGGGCATTAATCCTGCCTGTTTACGAAGGTTTTCAGTGAGTTTTTCAGCAATAATAGGTTGTATATACCGGCGTCCGGAGAGGATGGTTTTGACGGCATTTAATAATTCGTCTGTTGCCGCATCTTTATTCAGATAACCGGCAGCACCCATACTGAGGACTTTGACGGCATAATGTTCTTCGGGAAAAATGCTCACAATGAGAATCGGTTGAGCAGGCTTTTGCTTTCTGATTGCTCTCAATGCTTCCAGTCCGCCCCCTCCAGGCATTGAAATATCCGATATAATGATATCCCAGTCCTCCTCCAAAGCCATTCGAATCAGTTCAATCGTTTCAGGAGCTTCGCCGATATGGGGGAAAGCAAGACCTTCCGTTAGAATCTGCCTGATTCCCCGGCGAACAACAGCATGATCATCAGCAATAAGTACTCGGAGCATGGGTTGAATTCAGAACCATTTGAGTGAGTGGTCCTTCCTTTAAATGATGCCCGTAAATTTTTGTAAATTTTACGTAACCGCTTGTAAGGCTGGGAATTAATTACGTGTAGTTATTCAACTACTAGGGGTAAACCTTTAATCAGATTAGCTTCTTTTCCAGTGCGTAGCGGGTGATATCTGCATTGTTTTTCAACGCGGTTTTTTCAAGTATTCTGGCCCGATAGGTACTTACAGTGGTGGCGCTAAGTGACAGCTGTTCAGCAATTTCAGTAATCGACTTTCCACCCGCCAGCATTTTCATAACGTCAAATTCCCTGTTACTGAGTTGTTCATGCGGCTCCAGCTTTTTGTCGGTATCCAGGGCCCCGACCAGTTTTTCGGCGATTCCTGGTGTTATAAATTTTCGTCCGTTTTGGATGGTTTTGATAGCCCCAATCAACTCCTGGTGAACCGCATCTTTTGAAAGATATCCGGATGCCCCGGCTCTGAAGACCCTGACGGCATATTGATCCTCTGAATGCATGCTCATGATCAAAACAGGAAGTGATGGTTTGATTTCTTTTATTTGCTGCAACGCTTCCAACCCGCTTCTGCCGGGCATACTGATATCACATATGACAATATCCCATAAATCCTTTATCACCAGGCTTACTAATGATTCCACATCTCCCACTTCCCCGATTTGTGCCGTTGGGTATTCCTCCAGTATGAGCTGTCGTAACCCTTTCCTTACAATAGCATGGTCGTCTGCAATGAGTACTTTCAGCATGTTCTTCAGTTTACATGTCCTGTAAAGGTACTGAAACCTTTACCCTTGTCCCCTTTCCGGGGCTACTTTGTATATCATATTCCCCTTTGATGATGGCAATCCTTTCTTTCATCCCTAATATACCCAATGTTTTCTTGCTTTCTATATCTCCGGGTAAAAAACCCTGCCCGTTATCCACTACTTCCATCAGCAATCGATGCTGTTCCATTTTAAGTGAAACATGAATCTTTGAAGCATTGGCATGTCGGGCCACATTGGTCAGGCTTTCCTGGAATACACGGAACAGCGTAATGGCCAGTTTGCCGGGGAGAGGGACTTCCTTTTGTTCAATATCGGTTTCAATAACCAGTCCTGTCCTTTTCATGAATTCCTGTGCATGCCACTCAATAGCTGCGGGTAATCCCAGGTCATCCAGCAGGCTGGGTCTGAGTTCAGAAGAAATTCTTCTGACCGATTTCACAGTATTATCCACCATTTCGATCAAACCATCGAGTTTTTCCCTGATTTCCGGTTTGTCGGTATCCAGTTTTTTGGTCAACCAGGAAATATCCATTTTGAGTACGGTGAGCTGCTGTCCAAGTTCATCATGGATTTCTCTGGCAATACCGGTTCTTTCATCCTCCCTCACATTTTGAAGGTAGATATTCAACTCTTTTAACTGGTTATAATAATGCTGTAATTCCTGTTCTGCCTTGATTCTTTCCGTCAAATCCCGGATTACAGACAAATACCTTCCATCCGGTAATTGTTGTGATCTGACTTCCGTCGTTACAACACTACCATCTTTTTTAAGCATTTGCCGCTGTCTGACTTTGGAACTCCCCTGTGTCATCAGCTCAAATTGAAAAGGATTATACCTGTTTTCTTCAGAAGTAAGCATATCCTGCATCTTCATTGTCAGCAACTCATCTTTTGAATATCCCAGCAGGGAAATGGCACCTGAATTCACATCTACCAGTCTTCCGCCATCTTCAAAAAGCAAAATGGCATCAGCCGCCTGTTCAACAAGTGTTCTGTATTTCACTTCATTTCTGGCCAGTTCAGATTCCGCATTCTTCCTTTCGGTGATATCGATGGTAACACCCAATATGCTGACGATTTCACCTCCTGCATTCCGGAAGGGGACGATACTCACCTCACACCATCTGACTTTCCCATTCAGGGTATTCATTTGAAATTCCATCCGGCTTTTTTCACCTTCACCGGCTCTTCTAACAAGGTCAGCTGCTTTTTCACGGTAGGGCGCTGCCACCACCTGTAAAATGCTTTGCCCCAGGATGTCCGCATACTGATCAGCTCCCACCATTTCTAATCCGGCTCTGTTGATATCCAGCAAACGACAATCCCGGTCCATCAGTTTAATGCATTCGGGGTTGGTGTCAAGGATCGTACGAAGCCTGTTTTCACTTTCTATAATTTTTTTCTGTACCTGGTAGATGGGTGTCATATCCACCATCGACCCGATCATTCGAAATGCCTTTCCATGTTCATTCCGCATGATATAACCCCTGTCAAGTACGTTGAGATAAGAGCCATCCGCTTTCCGGTACTGGTATTCTTCCCGCCAGGAAGAATCTCTTCCTTCAATCGTTGACATGAACGAGCGGTACACCCGCTCCCTTTCTTCCGGGTGGATATTGCCAAACCAGTCATCAAGGCTCACCAGTTCTTTGTATTTTTTGTAACCCAATAATGTATAATAATTATCATTCCACCACAGGCCTTTATCTTCCAGGTTCAGGTCCCATACCATATCGCTGGTGGCTTTGGAAAGGATTTGGAAACGGGCATTGGTTTTCATGATGCTCTCCTCTGCCTTTTTCTTTTCAGTAATATCAGTGGTACTGATAAAAGCACCGGTGATCTGGCCGGTGGCATCCCGAACAGGACTATAAGTAACCCTTCTCCAATGAGGGATGCCACGGATTTCCACAGTGAATTCATACTCCACCCTTTCCCCTTTGAAAACCCTTTCATAATTCTCCCTGATGAATGCTTTTCTGTGATCGGGGAAAATATCGAGGATATAAGTGCCTTCATTGACCTCATTGTCCCAGATATCTTTCATATTTCTTTGAGCAGACTGATTGATCAGGGTTACCTTAAACTGGTGATCAATTACATAAAAATCATCTGCGCTGCTCGAGAGGATATGCAGGATTTTTGTTTCAGAGTCTCTGAGGTCCTGCTCCGCTTTTTTCCGGTGGGTGATATCCCTTATAAATGCACAGAAGAAAGAATTTTCTTTCCTGTGTACAGGCACAATTGACATTTCAATGGGGAACTCCTCACCATTAATTTTCACTGCCGTTAAATCCAGTAAGCGGTTCAATACCCGTCCTACACCTGTTTCCAGGTATCGCTTTAAACCGTTCCGGTGTGCATCCCGGTATTTTTCAGGGATGATAGTATCAGTCAGGGATTGGCCCATTACCTGATCTGCTTTCCAGCCAAAGATTGTTTCTGCCTGAGGTGTCCAGACCGTCACCAGCCCTTCCATATTGATACAGACGATTGCATCCATGGCCGAATTCATGATCAGCCTTCTTGTTTCTTCGCTGTCTTTGAGTGCCAGTTCTGCTTTCTTTTTTTCATTGATATTCACAATGGAGCCACGGATCAGGACCCGGTCTTCAGCCGGTAATCTGACCAGGTTCACTTCACAAAGAAAGGGGGTGCCTTCAGAATCGGTATGTACCCATTCAAAAACCGGTTTCTCCCCTGCAATTGATTTTGCAATCCAGTTTGCTGCGGCTTCCGTGGATAAACTGCCATCGGGCTGATGTAGAGGGCTCATATCAGCAGGATTCCGTTTCTGGAGTTCCTCCCGGCTCATTTTAAACATTGATACTGCACTATCACTGACACTGATGAACTGGCCTGTTGCCATATCAATCACTACCAGGGCTTCCACTGCCTGTTCAAGCAGGGCCCGGTATAATGCCTCGCTTTCCCTGATTTTAGCTTCCGCTTTTTTCTGTTCCGTCAGATCCAGCATACTTCCCAGCATCCGAATAGCTTTCCCTTCCTGGTTTCTGACGATATAGCAACGGTCATAAATATTCCGGTACCCGTTATTGGTAGAATTAAAGCGGTATTCAGATATAAAAATATTTTTTTCAGAGTCAAGTGAGGTCTGTTGCCTGAGCCGCATCTTATCCCTGTCTTCCGGGTGAATGCGCAACAGCCATTCCTCCTCGGTGGGAACGGGGTCTTCCGGTGAAAGTCCATACAGCAACTGATGCATATCATTTCCCCAGAGCTTACCGGTTTCAAGATCCCATTCCCAGATGGCATCATTTGTTGTGCGGCTGATCAGGTCAAAACGTTCATTGGAGTGGATGAGTGCGTCCTCCGCTATTTTCTGGTTAGTGATGTTTTTAAAATATACGGAGACACCGGAAACAGATGGATACACTGTAATAGCATACCAATTATTAAATGGCTGATAATAAATATCCTTTTCCACCGGTTGTAAATCCCTGAAACCGGATTCAATGAGTTCATATGCCGGAGAATTAACAGCCTCAGGCAATACTTCCCAAATACATTTTCCGGTTAGTTGTTCAACGGTGCTGTTCATGATTTCGGCAGCGTAGTCATTGATATAAGTAAACTCCCGGTTATTATTCAAAGAGTAAAATCCATCCCTGATTCGTTCAACGATACTCCGGATCACTTCCGTTTTTTCCCTGACCTGACCGGATAGTTCTGCATTAAACTGACTCAGTAATTTCTCATTCAGTTTCCTTTCGGTAATATCCCGGAGAATCACCACCACTCCTGCCGGCTCATCTTCTTCATTTGTTAACTGCGTCACTGAACCCAGGCAGTAAATCTCCCTTCCATCTTTGCTATATACTTTCGATTCTTTAGAGAGACTGCCTGCTGCATTCATTTCTGAAACGATCTGTTGCGTTTCTGCCTCTGTTCTGCCGCTTCTGGTGATAGCGGGCGCATATTTCCCGATGGCTTCTTCAGCTGTGTATCCAAAGATATTTTCAGCTCCTTTATTCCAGCTAAGAATGATCCCCTTGTTATCAGTCGAAAAAATGGCATCGCTGGATTGTTCGGACAATCGGGCGAGATAACGGATTTGCTTTTCATTATTCCGTCGGGTCTTTTCTTCTATGAGCAGTTTCCACACCAGCCAGATCAATGCGGACAGCAATACCAAAGAAATCACCAGCAGGAACCTGAAAGATCGGCGGGCATTTACCTGACGACTGTTACCGGATTCATATAATATATTCCGGTCTTCCTGTTCGAGCCGGAATATAATAGCCCGGATACTATCCATGATCTGCCGGCCTATTCCAGATCTCGTATTTGCTGAAGCCAGTTCATATTCGCCCTGGCCTACCTGTGATACGGTAGCAATGGCATGGTTTACTTTGTCTTTAACATAGAGTAGTAATTTCCTGTACTCGGCTGAACGTTCAGGGTAACGGGTAATAATTTGTAATACCAGGCTGGTATCTGATTGAAGTTTTTGGAGACTTTCTTTGTAAGGCAGCAGGAATAATGTGTCGTGGGAGATAATATAACCGCGCTGACCGGTTTCGATATCCTGCATATTATCCATGATCCCTTCCAGTGCCTTGAGCGACTGGAGGCTCCTGTTTTCCCATTGGGCCTGCTTCATTGACTTGCTGAAGCCCAGGAAAGTATAATAGGCCAGAAAGATGATAATACCGGCTGTCACCAGAATACCTATAATAATATTTCTCCTGGTGAATAACCTGGGCATATTCATGACGATAGTCCTGTAATAATTATTGCAGGCGGTTCACAAATTTATAATCCATGCGTATTGGTGAAATTGACCAGCGCTGCGGTGTTTTTCAGGTTCAGTTTTTTGAGGATATTATAACGGTGTACTTCCACTGTTTTCAGTGAAATATCCAGTTCATGGGCAATTTCACGGGATGACATTCCTTCTTTGATCAGCCGGACGATATCAATCTCCCTGCGGGACAGTGCATTCATGTCGGGCTTAGTGCCATCTTCTTCCAATTCCTGATGAGCCAGAATATTTTTTACTTCATCACATATATATTTCCGGCCTTCATTCACTTCTGCTATGGCATTCAGCATTTCGTCCTTGGATGAGTTCTTGGTAATATATCCCATGGCACCCAATTGCAGCATCCGACGGGCATAGGCTGGCATGGAATGCATCGATATCCCAATCACTTTTGCACCTGGTGAATATTTGCGCATGAGTTTGGTGCCGTCAAAACCATTGACGGGCGACATATTAATGTCCATTAACACGATCTTGGGTTTCCTGATTTTCGCAATTTCTACGGCTTCTTCGGCGTCACTGGTTTCACCGATGACTTCAAACCGGGGGTCGCTATTGAGGATAAAGGACCAGGATTCACGGATCAATTTATGGTCATCCACAAGGAGGATGGTGATTTTTTCCATAACAGGTGGTTTAACTGATTGAAAAGGATGAGGTTTGGTTTGCATAAATTACAGTTTATTGTAGTAAAAGCCATTAAGAATCTTCCGGTTTCTTTAAGGGTAATCCAAGATTTTTTGAATTTTAAGTAGTTCCACTTAGGACGCTTACGTTGAACCCCCGATTCTTAATTTGCTTTTAAAAACGTCATTCCAGGTTTTGATTTTTTCTATATCAAAGGAACAACAAGTATTTACCCTAAAAAATAGTGCAAATGCTTTTCTATAGTAATGTTTAACACTGAGTGATTGTAGTCGGATTGCTACAATTACACATGCCAAAACTTATGCATATTCAAATAAAATATAGATTCATTAGTATATATCATAAAAAAACCGCCATAGTGGGTACTATGACGGTTGAGCGTGGAGGCGAGGAGAATCGAACTCCTGTCCAAACATATTCATCAAAAGCTTTCTACATGTTTATCCTGTTTTGATTTGTCGGGAAACAACTGGTCCGAAGGACTCCTTCGGAGAAACCGGCAACCGATTATTTCCTTAGCTGGATAGTCTTAAGCAACAGGCACAGCCTGCTGTTGCAGCATCTTGTTTTGTTTTGAGTCGGCGGCGGGGCGTGGAAACAAGCGAACCGGCCCGGCGGCCCTAATGACTACTTAATCACTGATTAGGCAGCCATGGCATACTGAGTATTGCCATTTATGGTTTTCGTATTCAGATTAAACTGCTAATTACGCAACGCAGTACATGCTTACACTTTCAAAGACCTATGCTGTCAAAACCGGGCGCCCCCTTTTTCAGTCTGGCAGTCGGCAGTCTGTCAGTCTATCAGTCAGTCGGCAGTTAAAAGTTGATCTGCTTCTCATACTGAAAGACTGAGAGACTGAAGACTGCTATTTCCCCCAGCCAAACCAATCATTCCCATTGGCATACAACATCAGCCCCAGCAGCAGGATCATACCTACAATCTGGGCGTATTCCAGGAATTTTTCATTCGGCTTGCGACGGGTAATCATTTCATATAATGTGAACATCACATGTCCGCCATCCAATGCTGGAATGGGTAACATGTTCATGAAGGCCAGTACAATGGACAAAAAGGCCGTCATGGTCCAGAATTGCTCCCAATCCCAGGTATATTTATTAAAGATGCGGGCCATGTTTTTAAAACCGCCTACCCCTTTATATGCCCCTGTTTTTGGATTCAGGATTTTCTTGAACTGTTCAATATAAAATTTAAGTTCAGCTCCTGCCCTTCTCACTCCCGCAGGGAAAGCAGCGAAGAAGCTGTATTTTTTCACATTCAGTTTTACCAAACCCATGCTATCCATTTGCTGGTAATCCATCCCATAAGGCAGGAAACCGATCTTGCCTTCCTGACTCACCTGAACCGGAAAACTCATTTCCTTTCCATCCCGTATCACCGTCAGTAAACTGGTTTTACTTTTCAGCTTCAGCAGTTCATTCTGGAGTTCATCATAAAATTGAAACCGGATAGAATCCAATCCCACCAGCTGGTCATTTTTCCGCAGGCCGGCTTTATAAGCCCTTGTGGTATCGGGAACAAGAAAAGCGATTGCCGGTTTTCTTACTTCTACAAAACCAGTGGCATCCTTGCTTCTGTTTTCCACCAGTTGTCCGATCAGGTCCTCATCCAGCGACAAATTGACTCTTTGTCCGTTACGGTCAACAGTAACGGTGCTGCCAAGCAGGAGCCTGCGCCTTAATTTTTCATAATCGGTTACTTCCTTTCCGTCAATTTCAAGAATCTTATCACCATTACGCAATCCCATTTTGTAGATGGTGCTGTCAGCCACGTGAATCCCGTACTTCATGGAAGCGGTCGGAATTTTCTTTTCACCCCAGATCATCAGGATGAAGGCGTATATAACAAAGGCAACAATGACATTCATGATAATGCCACCCATCATGACGATCAGTCTTTGCCAGGCCGGTTTACTTCTGAATTCCCATTCTTTGGGTGGTTCTTTCATGGCTTCTTTGTCCATGCTTTCATCAATCATTCCTGAAATCTTTACATAACCTCCCAGCGGCAACCAGCCGATACCGTATACCGTATCACCCACTTTTTTCTTTACCAGTGCAAACCAGGGATCAAAGAAAAGAAAGAACTTTTCTACCCTGCATTTGAACCAGCGGGCGGTGATAAAATGGCCAAATTCGTGCAGTACAACCAGTAAGGAAAGTGCCAGCAGCAGTTGCCCTGCCATCAATCCCACCTGTGACCAGTTTATTGCGATCAGATTCATATGCTTTATTAAAAAAAAATCTAAACCCGTGACAGATTTAGAATTGGTGTTTACAGTTTGATAATGTCGGCGGCAAAGTTACGTGCCTCCCCGTCGCTTTCAAAATATTCCTCCAGACTGGGCTGGGCGATAAAGGGGATACTTTCCATGGTTTTTTCAATCACATTGGTCATATCCAGAAAATTGATCCGGTTACGGAGAAAGGCAAAGACCGCAATTTCATTGGCGGCATTCATGATACAGGGCAGGTTCCCGCCTTTATATAATGCATCCGTGGCCAGAGCCAGGTTCCGGAAAGTTTTGCTATCCGGTTCTTCAAAACTAAGCGTACTCACTTTTTTGAAATCGTACCTGGGAAAATCATTTTTAATCCGGCGTGGAAAGGCCATCGCATACTGAATGGGCAATTTCATATCCGGCAAACCCATCTGGGCCTTGATGCTTCCGTCTTCAAACTGTACCATGCTGTGGATGATACTCTGCGGATGGATGACCACCTGTATCTGATCCGGTTTGAGATTGAATAACCATTTGGCTTCAATCATTTCCAGCCCTTTGTTCATCAATGTGGCGGAATCAATCGTGATCTTGGCACCCATGCTCCAGTTGGGATGTTGTAAGGCATGTTCCCTTTTTACATTCACCAGGTAATTGGGTTTACGGCCGATAAAGGGTCCTCCTGATGCGGTCAGAATAATTTTTTCTATGCGGTTGCGGGTTTCTCCCACCAGGCACTGAAAAATAGCAGAGTGTTCTGAATCCACGGGTATAATGGGCACTTTATTCTCTACGGCCTTCCGCATCACGATATCTCCTGCTACTACCAGGGTTTCTTTATTCGCCAGTCCGATGGCTTTCCCGTTTTCGATTGCTTTAAGGGTGGGCTTTAATCCGGCATATCCCACGATGGCGGCCAGCATCATATCGTAACAATCCATGGCAGCCACTTCTTCCAGTGCTTTCTCACCGCAAAACACTTTCACATCTGTTGCCTTCAGTGCTTCCTTTACTTTGGTATATTTTTTTTCATCCCCGATAACCACCACATTGGGATTGAATTTCAGTGCCTGTTCCACCAGCAATTCATCATTGCTTTGGGCGGTCAGCACATCTGCAGAAAATTTATCGGGGTTGGCGGCAATCACTTCCAGGGCCTGGGTACCGATGGAGCCGGTTGAGCCAAAAATAGCAATGCGTTTTATCGTTTGTTCCTGCGTCATATTATACAGTAGCGGGATTCAGCATCCATTTGGCCAGGCCGTTTGCAATCACTCTGTCATTGCTCAGCCGGGGCACTTTGTTTTGTCCGCCTAATTTACCAATTGATTTCATGTAGTCAATAAATCCGTTTTTGCTGACCGGGGTCAGTTTCAAAGGACGCAGGATATTCCCGCTGATGAGGTCATCGTAATATACGTTTTTATCCCGCAGGTGCTGGTCGAGACGGGTGGCAAATGCCTGCAGGTCATGCGGCAATTGTTCAAATTCAACAAACCACTCGTGATAAGATTTACCGGCATCGCTGCTCACAAAAGGTGCCACGGTAAATTCGTTCACCTGTATCCCGGTTTCTGCGGTAGCTTTCATCATACAAGCTTCCACTTCCTCCCCGATTACATGTTCCCCGAAAGCAGAAATAAAATGCTTGGTACGTCCGGTTACCACGAGGCGGTAAGGTGATGTTGACAGAAACCGGACGGTATCCCCGATATTATATCCCCAAAGTCCTGCGTTGCTATTAATAATAAGCGCATAGTTCTCTCCTACTTTTACATCTTTCAGGCTCAGGCGGGTTGGGTTTTGACTGAATATTTCACCGGCGGGAATAAATTCAAAGAAGATACCACTGTTACTGTTGAGTAATAATCCCTCGGCCTCCTGTGAGTCCTGAAAAGCAAAGAAGCCCTCACTGGCAGGAAACAATTCAATGCTGTCTACTTTTCTGCCAATGCTTTCCATGAGTCGGGCCCGGTAGGGTTCAAAATTGACCCCACCCTGCACCATGACACTGAAATTAGGAAACAGTTCTCCCACTTTCTTTCCGCTTCTTTTGATCAGTTCATCAAAATACATCTGCATCCAGGGGGGAATACCACTAATAAGTGTCATGTTCTTATCCAGCGTTTCATCTACAATCTTTCCCAGCTTGGTTTCCCAATCCTCGATACAATTGGTTTCGTAGGATGGCAGTTGGTTGGTGCGGAGGTATTTCGGCACATGGTGATTCACGATTCCACTCAGCCGGCCGGTAGGGATCCCTCCCAGTCTTTCCAGTTCCGGAGAACCGGATAAAAAAATCATTTTTCCGTCTGCAAACCGGGTATTGCCGGTTTCTGCCATATAACATAGCAGGGCATTCCGGGCTGTATTAATATGGTTGGGGATTGAATCCCGGGTGATTGGAATATACTTGGTCCCGCTGGTGGTGCCGGAAGTCTTGGCAAAATAGATGGGTTTCCCTTTCCAGAGCACATTGTGCCGGCCCTCTTTGATTTTATCGATCCAGGGCCGCATTTGCTCGTAGTCCACAATGGGCACAGCCTGCCTGAATTCCTCATAAGAACCAGCCTGGTCCAGCCGGGTTGCTTTGCCAAATTCGGTGTTCCGGCCGGTTTTGAGCAGATTTTTCAGGATCTGGTCCTGATCCGTCAGGGCCGTAGCCATCCCTTTCCGAATACCTTTATATATATAGGAAGCAAAGGGTTTTGCTAAGAAAGACTTGATTTTCATATAATTTGCACCAATTCTACCGCCTGAACCGTCCCTGATTCCCGGGCGGCTTACAAATATAGCAGAAGGCTGATCAAAACAGGGTGAATTTATAGCTAAAATCGGGGCGCCTTGTGGGGGTCAAAATCCTCAGGAAAACCTGCTTTTTTCGTTTGCAGGTACGTTTTTTCCCCTTACCTTTGCCGCCCCCGAAGGGGTTCTTCGGACAAATTTTTAACGTATGATAGCTGTAGTAAAAGTAGCTGGTCAGCAATACAAAGTTGAGAAAGACCAGACCCTGTATGTACCCCACCTGGATGGTAATGCCGGTGACAAAGTGGAACTGGAAGCACTGCTGGTGGAAGCCAATGGACAATTGTCAGTCGGCAGCAGCGTAAAATCAAAAGTACATGCCGAAATTATCGACCATGTGAAAGGTGATACGGTTATCGCCTATAAACAAAAAAGAAGGAAGGGCTTTCGTAAGAAGAAAGGTCACCGTACCGAGTATACGAAGATCAAAGTAACCAGCATCGCTTAATTAAAGCCATACTGGTAACCCAAACACTCATTAACTAAACAATTTTATACAATGGCACATAAGAAAGGTGAAGGTAGCGTAAAGAACGGCCGCGATTCACAAAGCAAACGTCTTGGTGTGAAGATCTTTGGCGGACAACCTGCCATTTCCGGTAACATCATCGTACGTCAGCGTGGTACAGTGTATCATCCTGGCAAAAATGTAGGAGTAGGAAAAGATTTTTCTCTCTTTGCACTCAGTGATGGTGTTGTTGAATTCAAGAAAGGAAGGAGTAACAGGACATTTGTTTCCATCATTGAAGCAGGCGCTTAAGGTGAGAAAAAATCACCCAAGTGGCTTCTTTTCAGAATTTTGTGGAAAAAAATTTTGGGTAGTATAAAATTATTATTATTTTTATACTGTTAACCCATTTTTACTAACATTAAATTCTAAAAAATGGCTACTAAGAAAAAAGCTGCTAAAAAAGCTGCTCCGAAGAAAAAAGCTGCTCCTAAGAAGAAAGCTGCTAAGAAAAAGAAATAAGTTTTCGAACGATTTCTTTACAGAAAATAACAGAGTCCCGGTGCGAGCCGGGACTTTTTCTATTTTACCCCTCCCTACCTCCCCTAAAGGGGAGGAGCAGTGTGCTACACATAATTAGTCTTTTATACTATTTACTAGCGACTCTCGCCTCTTGTCTCCCGACTAATGACTCATCACTTAATTCTCTCCACCCCTCCCAGCCTCCCTTAAAGGGGAGCGTAATGTGCGAAGCAATACCTAATACCCAATTCCTAATTCCTTCTCCCCACTTGCCACTAGCCACTAGCCACTCGCCTCGATTTCATAATTTAGCAGCATGGAGAATGCTGCGATTGCCGACAATTTTGACCTGTTGGCCAAACTGATGGATATCCACGGAGAGAATTCTTTTAAAGCAAGAACCTACGGGGCAGCCGCTTTTAATATTGAAAAGCTGCCAATGTCCCTGAAAAACACAGCACGGGAAGAATTATCTGGAATCCGGGGTATCGGAGACAGCGTGGCTCAGAAAGTAATCGAAATGCTGGATACCGGGCAACTAGAGATCCTGAATGAATATCTCCGAAACACGCCAGCCGGTGTGATAGAAATGCTCCAGATCAAAGGAATTGGTCCTAAAAAAATAAACACCATCTGGAAAGAGATGGGAATTGAATCCATCGGCGAATTACAATATGCCTGTCATGAAAACCGCCTGACACGCTACAAAGGCTTTGGCGAAAAGACCCAGCAAAATGTTCTGGCATCCATCCAGTTCTATTTACAAAATCAGGGACATTTCCTCTACGCACAACTGGAAGCTATTTTCCCGCAGGTAGATGGTTACCTGAAAAAATTATTCGGTGCCGATAAAGTAGCCGTGACCGGGGATTATCGCCGGCAGGCCCTCACCATTGAAGAACTGGCCTTTGTGGTAGCCGCACCGGTTGAGGTCATCAAACCAGCTTTCCAGACGGCTCATCCACCGGAATTACTGGAAGAAAACACTGAAAGTCTTTTGTACCAACTCAGCAACGGATTAAAACTCCGCCTGCATCTCACTGATAGCAGCCTGGCCACTACCCTTTTTCAAACCACCGGAAGTCCTGCCTTCCTGGAAGCATTTCATCAGGCTTATCCGGAATTAAAGATCCCGGCCACAAAAGATGCAGCAGATGATATTTATTTTACCGAAGCAGGAATCGCCGCTATCCCTCCCTGTCTGAGGGAAACAGCCAACATCATTGCATTGGCTCAAAATAATACACTCCCCCATCTGATCCAGCCGGAAGATATTCGAGGCATCATTCACAGTCATAGCACCTGGAGTGATGGCAGCAATACCCTGGAAGAAATGGCGAATGCCTGTATTGAACAGGGATTTGAATACCTGGTGATCTCGGATCACTCCCAAACAGCAGCCTATGCCAATGGATTAAAGGAAGACCGCATCAGGGCCCAGCATCAGGAAATAGAAACGCTGAATAAAAAGCCCGGGGCCTTTAAAATATTCAAAAGCATTGAGAGTGATATTCTGAATGATGGCAGCCTGGACTACCCGGAAGAAGTATTAAAAACATTTGATCTGGTGATTGCTTCCGTACACAGTAATCTGCAGATGACGGAAGAAAAAGCTATGGGCCGGCTGATCAGGGCTATTGAAAATCCCTACACAAGAATCCTCGGACACATGACCGGCCGCCTCCTGCTAAGCCGGAATGGTTATCCGGTGAACCATGAAAAAATTATTGATGCATGCGCCGCTAATCATGTGGTGATTGAAATTAATGCGCATCCCCGCAGACTGGATATGGACTGGCGATGGGTTCAAAAAGCAATGGACAAAGGGGTCCTGCTTTCTATTAATCCGGATGCCCACTTTATTGAGGGATATAAAGATGTCAAATACGGAGTACTCGCGGCCCAGAAAGGCGGCTTGATCAGGGAACGCAACCTGAGCAGTTTTGGGTTGAAGGAGTTTGAGGAGTGGCTGGGTTAGCAGTCGTCAGTCAACAGTCGGCAGTCGACAGTCGGCAGTCGGCAGTCGGCAGTCTACAGTCGACAGTCTGTAGTCGACCGTCAGCAGTTGACAATAGTAAGGTTCGACTTATCAACTACTCAACCACTCAACTTCTCAACTACTCAACTTCTCCCTACCACCCAATCCCATAATCTTCTCCATTATTAGAGGAACCGCCCCAGAAGCTGCCGTGTTTCCAATCGAAATAAATAGCATTAATAGGACCGCTGGTGCGGTTGCCGGTGGTGACTTTATATCCCATGTTCTTTAATTCATTCCGAACGGCTTCGGGGGTACTGTTGCCCACCAGTATTTCACCGGGCCTTGGTTTACGGTCTTCTATCTTGGTACCACCTAATGATAACCATAACTGATTGCTGTTGATATTGGCGGCTTCGGTGGCTTGTTGTACCGTCATTCCAAATTCCACCATATTCAAAAAGAATTGCAGCAGGTTCTGGTCCTGGGTATCGCCTCCCTGCACCGCAAATGATAAAAATGGTTTCCCATCTTTCAGTGCGAGTGTGGGTGTGAGTGTTACTCTTGGCCTTTTACCCGGTTCAATTACATTGAAGGGGTTAATAGCCGCATCCAGTACAAAGCTTTGTCCGCGCTGACTCATGCCCACACCGGTATTACCTGCAATGCAGGCTGGTAACCAGCCACCGCTGGGTGTAATGGAAACCACCCAGCCTTCTTTATCGGCTGCTTCAACGGATGTAGTACCTCTCCACATCCGATCCATATATTCAGGATCCTGGAAAGCAACCGCGCCTGAATCATGTGCAGGAAGGAAATTGCGATTCCCCTCACCGGCTTTATTCCAGTTCTTTAATAACTCGGTATAAGGATTTGTTTTCCCTTCAAATGGATAAGGATCACCGGGAGCCACCGTTGCATCATTGCGGTCGTACCGGATGGTACCCATCCTTTGTTTTGCATACTCTTTGCTTAATAATCCGCGGATGGGTTCCTGCGGGGCGAAATAAGGATCCCCATAATAAAAATCACGATCCGCAAAGGCAAGGTTCATGGCCTGATAAATGGTGTGGATATAGGGAGCCGTATTGTACCCCATTTTTTTCAGATCGAAATTTTCAAGGATATTCAATGACTGTAACAATGCAGGCCCCTGTGTCCATTGCTGCATTTTGTACACATCGATTCCTTTGTAGTTAACGGAGAGTGGTTCTTCTTCAATCACTTTCCAGTTAGCCAGGTCATTCATGGTAATCAGTCCGCCCTGTTCCTGGCAACCTCTTACAAATTCTTTGGCAATATCGCCTTTGTAAAATCTTTCATTGGCTGCCATGATCGCCTCTTTCCTGCTTTTCTTTTGCTTCAGTGCAGCTCTTTCTGTTTCCACCATTCTTGTAAGCGTTTCCAACAGTTCTTTCTGTACAAAGATTTCTCCGGCCTCGGGAGCTTCTCTTTTTTCACCGGTATGGGGCAGGAAGACTTTTTTGCTGTAAGGCCATTCTTTGATCCTGTCCTTTCCTCTTTCCATGGCATTCGCGGTTTGTGCTTCGATGGGATAGCCCGCTGCCAGTTCCATCGCGGGTTTTAATACCTGTTCCAGGCTCATGGTACCATAATTAGCCAGCATATAACATAAACCACCGGGTGTGCCAGGTGTTACCGCAGCAAGCGGACCATATTCAGGAGGAAAAGCATATCCCTTGCTTTTATAGAAATCAGCAGTGGCACCGGTGGGTGCAACACCAAGGGCATTGATGGCAATTACTTTTTTTGTCTTCGGGTTATAAATCAGGGCTTGTGTTTCACCACCCCAGCTGAGCACATCCCACATGGTACAGGTAGCGGCCAGCATGGCACAGGCGGCATCCACGGCATTACCACCCTGCTGAAAAATCATCGAGCCTGCAGTAGCGGCTAATGGCTTACCGGTAATGGCCATCCAGTTTTTTCCATGCAGGGGTGGCTTTTGGGTAGGCTGGGAAAAAGATATTAAGGAATTGATGAATATCAAAGAGGTGAGGAAGAGCCTTGACATGTAGGTTCGTTTGGATTAAAGATAATAAATGAAATGAGAACAGATGAACAAGGAATAACGATTACTGAAGTTCAACGACCCGGCCTTCATCATTCTTAAATCCTTGTTCATCTGTTAATCTGTTCATTCACTCTTCAACCAACAAAGGCAACTCTACAAAAAATGTGGTTCCCTCTCCCATCCTTGTTTCAAACCATATTTTCCCCTGTGCCTGTTCAACAATGCCTTTACACATCGCAAGGCCCAGGCCGGTGCCGGATGATTTGGTCGTGAAATTGGGGACGAAGATTTTATCCTGCATCTCCGCCGGTATACCTTCTCCGTTATCCTGAATACTGACCAGGAATTTTTGTGCTGCTCTTTTTTCATCAATGAGAATCCGGCAGGCGCCACTGTCGCTGCAGGCCTGCACTGCATTGGTGAGCAGGTTGGTGAAGAGCCGGTTCATCTGTGTTTTATCCGCCCGAAGCATCACACGATCATTGATCGGATACCATACCATGTTTACTTTCGGATCTGCCTGGTACAAATCACGGAGGGAGCCCATTACCTCATGCAGATCAAAAACCTCTATATGGGTATTCCCGATATTGGCAAACTGAGAGAAGTCGGCGGCAATCTTGGCCAGGTGATCAATCTGCTCTACCAGGGTATTGGCCACACTGGCGGATAATTCTTTTACATTATCCTGGTTATTATTGATGGCTTTTTGCAGGTATTGGATACTCAGTTTCATAGGAGTCAGCGGATTCTTGATCTCATGCGCTACCTGTCTTGCCATTTCCCGCCAGGCCCCTTCCCTTTCACTCTTGGCCAGTGCGCTGGCACTTTCTCCAAGTTTTTCCACCATCTTATTGTATTCCTTAACCAGATCACCAATCTCATCATTCCGGTTCCAGGTGATGGCTTCATTCAGTTGTCCCAGGCTCACTTCTTTCATCTTATCACTGATGATGGCAAAGGAACGGGTGATCCGGTTCGTGATAAAGAGGGCGATCAATCCAGCCACCAGGAATATAAATGCGTTCAGGTTGATGATCGTGACGAGGAAATTAGAAATTTCCTGTTCCAGCTCAGGCTTTGAAGTGAAATAAGGAATATTAATATAAGAATCTACCTGCCGGCTTTCATCTCTTACCGGTGAATAAATACTGAGGTAGGAAAAATTACCAATCTTTTCTTCCTGCGCATGTTGCACCTGCCGTAATTTACTGAGATGATAAAAAGCCGTAGGGTCCATCTTCTTCCCCAGTACGCCCTTGGTGTACACATTGGCTTCAGAAGAGACCTGGAGGTTCCCATTGAGGTCGTACACATTTACATCCACTCCATGAATATCTGCCACTTCATCTACCAGTTGTTGCAGCGGATAAATGGATACTGAATCATACACTTTTAACACATCATCAAATACATTATGATCAGAGAGTTTTTTCTCCATCTCATTCACCATGATTTTCATGGTGCGACTCAGCTTATCGTTATTATTCCGGTTATAGCGGCTGATAAAAAAGGAGATAGTGGCCGCACCGATAATCAGGAAGGAGAATACGCTGATAAAAATAATCGTTCCATGTACCTGGGAACGGATATTCAGCTGCAGCATCCGTCGCAACCCAGTTCTTTCGCTGATGGCTTTCAATATAAAACTCAGCAGTTGAACAAAGGCAACCAGGAAGAGAAAGGAACAGAATATATAGGAGAATAAAGTGATCGCTTCAATAAAAGTCTCTTTTTTCCGGGCGATCACGATGGCCTTATTGTTTCCGGCCTTGTACCAGAGTTCTTCAAAGTCCCCTTTGTCTCTTTTCTCAAATTCTTTCTGGGGTTTTTCATTGGCCTCCAGCCAGGTGGCAAAGGGATAATTTCCCGGAGGTGATACCAGGCTGTCATTCACATACACTGCATTCGAAAATACCGGGGAGGTTTCCGGATCTGCATTCTTGCTAAACTGCCGGAATAGTTCAGGGAAGAGGGCTTCCCGGCTATACACTTTCGGGTTAGATACAATAAAGAAAGTGCCGATTTTATTCATCCCGGTATCAATTACATCCCTTCGGGTGATATAATTGAATTTATCAAAGGAAGCTTCATAGTAATAAAGCCCCTCAATACTTGTTGGCCTTGCCTGTACATTCAGTATGGTGTTCAGGGTTTCGTAAGAAGTGAGGTCCTCATTAAAAAGTGGTTTCCCTTCCGCGTCATACACATACAAACGGGTATCATATTTATTCAGGTAACCACTGTAGTTTTCAGTGATGATACTGTCGCGGAATTCCTTCCCCTGTTCTTCATCATAAAAGCGTTTGAAATTATCCGTCAGGAAATCATTGTCAAGGTACTGAATGGCAATATTCATCAGTCTTTCACTGGAAGGGTCGGTTTGCACCGCCAGCTTTTCCGCAATCCTTTTCCTTTTTTCCCATTCTGCTTTCTGGATCTCACTCAGCATGATGGAGGCAATGGATACCGAGAAAACAAAAATCCAGGAAAGGATACTGGCGATATTGATCCGGAGTTTGGAAAAAATCAATCCCTGCCGGTTGATCAGCCAGGTGTATACCAGCAGCCAGATCAGCACGGGTAAATAAAACAATACTTCGGGGTGACCGGAACGGGTAGTCAGGTATAGTAAACCGGCAAAGCCGATGGCGAAATAGATGATATACTTCCTGTCCGCAAACAACGGGAAGATGAGCCGGAAAAGTAACTGTGAAAAGTAATAATAAGAAAGCGATAAACAGGCCAGCACCACAAACCCGACTACCGTGAAGAAATTAAGTGTAAAGAAATTGGTTACATCAAAAGAGATTTTTGAATCCGCCACCATGCTCCGGATCACTGATGCCAGTACAAATGTGGAAAGGATGAGCAATACCAGGGATAGGATACCTGCGATCCATTTCAGTTTTGCTGAAAAAGCAAGGGTGAGATCATCTTTCCGATGGAGTTTGGACCAGGCAAAGAGCACGATCCAGCAGAAAAACATGGCATTGATCAGCAAATCACCCAATGAACGTTGTACAATATTGGAGCCATACCAGGCCGGATTGAACAATTCAAATTGCCGGAGATTGAGTAAGGCCGGAAAAAAGTAAGTTGCCACCCTCAACAGTAATAAGAGCAGGGTGAGTAAACCGATACCTGTCCAGGGGCCTTTTATCCTGGCGGTTTGCTCCACCTGCAACTGGATAAAAAGAAAGAGCAGGAGAATGCCGAACAAGCGGAGCAGGATGGTGAGCCGGTCGTTATAGGGTACCGCTCCACTGGCTTTTTTATCCAGATAGAAAAGGGTGATGCCCGAAGCTGTCTTCACCGGAAATTCAGTTTGTTTACGGGAAATCAGTACCCGTTTATCGGCTGAGCTGCTATACGCAAATTTTTCAGGAAGGTAATCGGTTTGTATAAAGAATTTGGCGCGTACCAGGATCATGGCACAGGCAATTCCCCTGTTATCGGCCAGGGTTTTACGGATCATGTAGTAATATCCGTTGGAAAGCTGCATAAAATATTCCCCGTCCTTACCGGTAACCAGTTCCGGTGGCGGAGTAATCAACTGATTGCTCCAGAACAGCATGGAAGCTTCACTAAAATCCTGCTGCTGATAGAGGAAGAAGCCAAAGGGCTGTCCCGTTACCTGATCATATTCTGTACGGGATGCTGATTTAGTCAACAGCCGGTTCACCAAACCAGTATCCTGCAATAAACTGTTGAAATCCTTTTGACGGGAAGAGAGATACCGTTCGAGCTTCTTTACTTCCTGGGTAACCGAAGAGCGGTTACTGTATCGTTTATTAAAAAGAAAAGAGAGGCCAAACAGGATGATGGCCACCAGCAGAACAAGGTATTTTCCCCTTTGATTATGTTGAAAGAGTGAATTCAAGACTGTGGCCGCTGTTGTTTGATGGTGTTCCAGATGGCATCCATTTCTTCCAGGCTCATATCATTGAGATTTTTTCCTTCCTGCAGAGCAATGGCTTCCATTTGCGTAAACCGGTGGATGAATTTTTTATTGGTCCTTTCCAGTGCGTTTTCGGGATCTAACTGCAAAAACCGTGCATAATTGACCAGGGAGAAGAGCAGGTCCCCAAATTCTTCTTCTGTTTTGTCCGCACTGCCGCTTTGAATGGCCTCTTTTAACTCAGCTGTTTCTTCCTCTACTTTTTCCCAGACCTGTTCGCGGTTCTCCCATTCAAAACCGGTTTGTTTGGCTTTTTCCTGCAGGCGCATGGCTTTGACCATGGCAGGCAGGGAAACGGGCACGCCGCTGAGAACGGATGTCTTGCCTTCTTTAAGCTTTAGTTTTTCCCAGTTGGACTTTACTTCTTCGTCATCCTTCACTTTAACATCTCCGTAAATATGGGGATGACGGGCCACCAGTTTATCGCAGATCCCGTGGATCATTTCGTCGAGGGTAAAATGCCCCTGTTCCCTTCCTATTTTGGAATAAAAAAGGATATGGAGCAGGAGGTCCCCGAGTTCTTCTTTAATCCCCTTCCAGTTGGCATCGGTAATCGCATCGGCCAGTTCGTAGGTTTCTTCAATGGTCATTTGCCGGAGTGACTGAATCGTTTGTTTACGATCCCAGGGGCATTGCTCCCTCAGTTCATCCATGATTTGTACCAATCGGGAGAAAGCAGCCTCGTTTTTTTCTTGCATGGTATTAAATTTCAAATACGGCCAATAAGACAAAGATGATAAAAAGCAGTATCATGATTAGCAAAGCCGCTATGTTCAGGAGGATAAATTTCAGTATTGTTTTACCATACCCCTGCTTATAAAATCTTTTCATGGAAAGAAAGAGGTACAGACCTCCGGATAGAAAAAGCAGGCCTGTTAGCCAGTCGAGGTCTTCAATACCGGTCAGGCCCTGGATTTCATCGATTCCAAAAACAAAGGCCAGCAGGAGAAAGGAGAAAATGTAGTGATAGATACTGAAAATACCGTGATCTGCATAATAGTATTCCTTCCTTCGGATATAAAGCAATTTGAGAATCAGCGCAAATAATGGCAGCGATACAAACAGCATATAGGGCAGCTTGTGGAGGACGGCATCGAATAATTTGGATGTGCCGGTCCGGGGATCGCCGCCGTATTTCTTTTTCAAAGCCAGGTTTCTTTTTTCGATCAGACTGATCAGCCATCCATCTTTCTCCTCTTCGGGCAGTATCTTTTGTATGGAATCATATTCCTGCCGGTTGCGGTAACTCCGGCTGCTGACATTGATAAAATCAAAATCATTCCAGTACCTGACCATGTCCTCACCGGTCAGAGTCCGGGTACTGTCTTTAAGCATCTCCAGCATTTGTTTCCATTCTGCATTATTGGGGTTCTTCTTCAATTCTCTCTCCCCTTTCCGGATATTGCTCGCTCTTTCTGCCTTTGTCAGCGGCTGATCCAACCCGGTGTCGATATTATCCGTCTTCACAAAAATGCCAAAGAAAAGCAGGAAAAAAACGGCGGAGGTAAACACATATTTTTTAACCGGGTTGAGGTAGCTGGCCCGGCGGCCGCGGACATATTCTGCCGGAAGAAAACCCGGTTTAAAGAGCAGGAACTTCATCGAGTCGAAGAACTTGCTGTCGAAATGGGTGATATCATACAGAAAATGCTTCACCATGTGCCAGAAGGTCTCATGGGGAACCACATTTTCCTGGCCGCATTCCTGGCAGTATTTGCCCTGGACAATGCTGCCGCAGTTCAGGCAATCCTTCTCTTTACGCTGGGGGATATGGGACAAGGAAATTTTTGCTTAAAAATAGGGACAAAAAAATACAAGATGGCATTCTTTTTCGTTACTGTACAATTCAGGTAACTTTGATCAAAGTACAATATCGCTGACATGAAAATCACCGTTCTTTCCCTTTTAATATTTATTGCCGGAACTGCCCGGGCCCAGTATTATTACAATGATATCGTTTCCACCCAAGAGACCAACCGGCAGATGCAGGTCTGGCGCAGCAATAAGGTTAAATTAATCACCGCTACCGGGTATGATGCCAATGGCACCCGCTCCACTAATTTTTCAGAAGTCAAGGAAATAAAGGACAATGGCCGCACCCTGAAGGTAAGCACCCATAATGGCGGCTATCTGAGTGTTTATTACAATCGTTATGATGACCAGGGGCGGCTGATCTATAGCACTGACAGTTCATTAAATACCATCAACAGTACGACCAGTTATACCTACGATGGTGCCGGAAGAATTACTGAGGTGAAAACGGTTATAAACGATCCTGGCTCTTCTTTTGAAAAAACAGAACAGCATTTATGGAGATATAACATGGGTGAGATACCTAATAAAATGTGGCGGGTGATTAATGGCCATGACAGCCTGGAGATTCGATTTGAGGCCGATGAGAAAGGCAATGCCGGAGAAGAAGTACTGTATAAATGGGGAGAAGAATCGAGCCGGATCTATTATTACTATGATGAGAAAGGGAATGTAACCGATATCGTCCGATTCAATGACATCGTAAAAAAGCTGCTGCCGGATGTGATGCTGACTTACGATGAAGCGGGTCAGTTGATCCAGAAAGTGAGTACGACGGGCACCGATAACCTGGGTAAATTAAAATGGGTGGGGTATATTATCTGGCGATACCTCTATAACGACAAAGGTCTGAAGACCAAGGAAGCTTTATTTGATAAGGAGCAGCAACTGACCGGTAAGATCGAATACAGCTATAATTTCTTCCAGTAAGGCCATCTTCATCCCGCTTGATGACTCCCCTCATTGTTTTCCTGTGTATGTCCGCCTAGCTTCGTGTCCGGAACGGATTACACTTGAATTACCTTCTACGATATTTCCGGGAGCAGGAAAATATTATCCTTCAACAACTCGTCCTGATCCGGCAACTGCCGGGGAAGAAGCCGGTACATGATCTTCGTGTAGCTTACAAAAAATGGAGAACGGTATTGCGATTCGCGGAAGAGGAGTGCAAACCAAATTGCCATCCGGAGATCGCAACGGTGCGAACTATTTTCAGAATTGCAGGAATTTACCGCGATGAGGAAATGAGTGATGTGTTATTGAAAAAGTATTCCAAAAAAGAAAAATGCCTACTTCCCTCCTTTCAGCAATATCTCCGGGCTTTGAAAAGTATCGGGCGGGTACAGACGAAGGCTGCGGCTCTTACAGATATCCATTCCTGTCTGCTATCCATTCAGCATAATCATTTGCCAGTGCTGGCTGATTACACGGATGCTGGGCTGAACGACTTGATACAAACTTATACCAGCCGGAAATGGAAAGAGTGCTTATCCATGCAGGAACACTTTAACAAAAAGGCACATGCCATTCGAAAGGAACTTAAACAGGTTTATTATTTACTGCTGCTTTGCCAGGTGAATACATTATTTGATGACGGGCAAATGAAGCAGCTGGACCAAATCCTGAATGCATTGGGCAACTGGCATGACCATGAGGTATTGCATCAGCGGCTCCGTTATTTCAGAAAAAATATGCTGGTAAAAGAGATGGAAGAATATGGACAGGCTATAAAACTAGAGGCCTTATTGAAATTGGAAAGAGAGGGCTGGTTGTTAAAAGCAGATGAGGGGTTGAAGGAGATGTAATTGAATAAAGCCCCTGAACAAAGCCGGAAAAAGAAATACATCCTAATAAAATAAAAAAAGGCCTTGATTACTCAAAGCCTTTTTTGTGCCCAGGACTGGACTCGAACCAGCACACCTCGCGGCGCCGCCACCTGAAGACGGTGCGTCTACCAATTTCGCCACCTGGGCATTTCAGGGTTCAGATAGTGTTCAAAGCATTTTGGTGCTTCTACCATCCCGATAGCTATCGGGATCGCCACCTGGGCCCCTTTGGGGGTGCAAATTTATTGGATTAGCGCCAATCAATAAAACTTTTTTAAACAATTAAAAGACTGCAGCCCCTTAAATCACTGCCATCCATCCTGCCCAATACTTCAAAGCCCCCGCCGGGGGCCGGTTTACCCGCATCCTCCGTAGCAATAAAGGCACAGGAATCCCGGTTCGCCAGGTCAATTACATTGATAATACCTGCTCCCTCCTGCCGGATGGCCAGGGGGTCCTCTTCATCCCGCATCAGTATCCGCATCCAGGGCGGACAGACATATATTCCATCTCCGGTTGCATAAGCCTGGGAGAGTAATTCCGTCATTCCATATTCCGAATGTACCCCGGGTACCCCAAAGGCCGCTTTCAACTGCTGGTGCACTTCCTCCCTGATCAGTTCCTTCCGACGCCCCTTCATCCCGCCGGTTTCCATGAGGATGGTGTGCTGCAGTTTCATGGGGTATTGCATAGCAAAATCAAGTAAAGCGTAAGTCACCCCGATTAAAATGGTCTTTTGGCCGGATTGCTCCAATTGCTCCAGTTTTCGGGCCAATTGCGCCGTTTCATGGAGATAAAACCCGCTTTCCGGATGACCACTCATCCGGATCAGTTGGTCCACCATATAAACCAGTGATGAATGTTGTCTTTCCAGATAAGAGGGCAGCAAACCAATGATACAATAACCAGCCGGTGGCCCATATACTCTTTCAAATCCATGTGTAAAACTGCTTTCATAAAGCCCGGGATCCACCACAAAATGCCTGCTGGTCTGCGTACCGGTGGTACCACTGCTCTCAAAAACAAGGGCAGTTGCCATATTTCCCGTCTTTACCTCATGGGTTTTAAAGAAGCGGATGGGCAAAAAAGGGATGGATGCGATATCGCGGATCGTTCCGGGCTGGATATGCAGGGCATCAAGGTAGGCCCGGTACACGACATTCTCCCTGGCCTGGTACCGGAAAAGTTCCAGTGCAGCATCCCCGAAGGAATGATTGTCAATACTTAAAATGCTATTAAACCAGTCAGGTTCCACTTGAAGGATGTTGATAAAAACTGTAAATTTGAGTATGCACAATTCATGGCCCATGAAGAATAAACTGATTCTGCCCGCTCTCCTTGTCCTTCTCCTTGCTGCCTGCAACAAAGATAAGTTCAAAACTGAGCCGCAGGTGACAATCAAATCCATCTCACCCAGCACAGCGATTGACGGGAATGTCATCAGTATCCGTGGCAATTTTACTGATGATGAAGGCGACCTTGATTCTGCACTGATTGTTTACAAATGGTACAATGGGGCCACTGTGGTGAAACCGAGTATTGGCGATACCCTTCGTTATACTTTGAAAAACCTGAATCTCCCGCTAAAAACCAGACAGGCTGATATCCTGATTGAATTTGAATTAGGTACATTCAATAACCCGGATATGGCCAAACTCCCCAGCGTATCCCGCGATACCACGGCCACACTGGGTTTGATACTGAAAGATAAAAAAGGACAACGCAGTAATTACAGCGAATCAGAAAAAATAAGGCTGTTAGACTAAAGCTCCCCCATTGAACTTTATCCGAAAGCTGCTGCATACCCTCGTATACAGCAATCTTTTTATTGCCGCCTGTGCGGTACTGATGACCAGGCAAACTGAATTGCTTTGGCTGCCTGGAAGCTTCCCGGATCAACCATTCCTGGCTTTTGTCTTTTTTGCTACTCTTTGCACTTATAGTTTTCATTACTATTTCACGCCACCCTCTTCACAGCATACAAAAAGGAATGAATGGAGTCAGCAAAACAGGCCCCTGCTGCTGCTTTTATTTTTATCAGGTTTGGCAGGCACCATTTATTTTTCCATTCCGCTGTTACCGCACTGGCGTTATATCATTCCAGCCGCTATTGCTACATTTTTATATACTGCTCCGCAATTGCCTCATCCGTTTTTCCGGCGATTGAGAAAGTACGCCTATGGCAAAACCATTTTTCTGGCCCTGATCTGGACCTATGCTACCAGCATCCTACCCCTGCTGCTGAATCATGATCGATGGGAATCCGGTTTTACCATTTATGCGACAGGCCGTTATTTTTTGATCTATTGCATTTGTATATTATTCGATTACCGCGACCGGGAGACTGACCGGCAAAACGGTGTGAAAAGCCTGATTACGTATCTAAGCGAAACCGGGATTCACCGGCTATTTGTTTTTTCTTTACTGGCCTGTCTGGCAATGACAATACTACTAACGGAGACAGGCCAAAATGAGCGTGATATTATCCTGCTTATATTACCTGCAATACTTTTACTCTTCCTTTACCAGCCAGCCAAAAAAAAACCGACGGACATACTGTTCCTTGTCATACTGGACGGATTAATGGCTCTTTCTGCCCTCCTGCTGCTGTTAGCCCGTATTTGATTAAATTTGCAGGATAATACAAACAACGCATGGCAAAAGCAGTCGCGAAAAAATCAACCCGTACCGGTGGCAAGTCCCTGATTACCCCGCAAGCTTTCGAATTTTTAAAGAACTATATCAATAATGCCTCTCCAGTGGGCTTTGAAACCTGGGGGCAGAAACTCTGGATCGAGTACCTTAAACCTTATGTGGATACCCACTATGTAGATCCTTACGGTACCGCCGTTGGTGTGATTAATCCGGAGCATCCATTTAAGGTAGTGATTGAAGCCCATGCGGATGAAATCAGCTGGTTTGTAAATTATATCACAGCTGACGGACTGATCTACCTCAAAAGAAACGGTGGTGTGGATCACCAGACGGCCCCTGCCTCCCGCGTAATCATTCATGGCAAAAAAGGACAGGTGAAAGCAGTCTTCGGCTGGCCTGCTATCCATACCCGTATTGGCAGTCCGGACCAGAAAGAACCAAGTCCCCGTACCGATAATCTCTGGCTTGATTGCGGTGCCCGCAGCAAAAAAGAAGTAGAAGCGCTGGGAATTCATATTGGTGCTGTGGTAACTTATGCCGATGGATTTGATGAACTGGCCAATAATAATTATGTAGGCCGTGCTTTTGATAACCGGATCGGTGGTTTTATGATTGCAGAAGTAGCCCGCTTACTGAAAGAAAATAAAAAGAAACTTCCTTTTGGATTATATGTGGTGAATGCAGTACAGGAAGAAATTGGTTTACGTGGTGCGGAGATGATTGCCCGCAGGATCAAACCCAATATTGCTATTGTAACGGATGTGACACACGATACCACTACTCCCATGATCAGCAAGAATATTGAAGGTGATGTGAGTACAGGCAAAGGTCCTTCCCTCTCCTATGCACCAGCCGTGCATAATAAATTACTGGCCCTGGTGGAAAAAGTAGCGGCTGACAAAAAAATACCGGTTCAATGGAGGGCACTCAGCCGGAGTACCGGTACGGATACCGATTCATTTGCTTATTCCAATGATGGTTGTCCTTCCGTACTGATTTCGATCCCACTGCGTTATATGCATACGACTGTGGAGATGCTGCACCGGGATGATATCGAAAGTACTATTAAGCTGATGTATGAAACCTTACTGACCCTGACACCCAAAACAAACCTGAATTACCTGTGAGTTTTTTCCTGAACTATATTGACCCCGGCAGTGGCAGTTACCTGGTACAGGCGATCATTGCGGCTGTATTGGGAGCAGGTTTCTGGATCAAAGCTTCCTGGCACCGGATCCGCGCTTTTTTTGGCGGTCAGAAATCTGCAGCAGAACAAAAAACAGAAGAGAAAGAGTAGTAGTTAGTTATTGGGTATTAGTTATTGGGTATTGAGCTTATCAAGAATATATTTTACTCCTTCCTGATAAGCAGCAGGACTGTTATAAAAATGTTCCCGTTTCAGAGTGTCCATTTTAGCAACAAAACTTTCTTTGGATTGATTCGCATTGTCGATCAGTAAGGGAATCGTAGATAAATCAGTTGGCTGCACCAGCAGTCCAATCTGGTCGCGGATTGAATTCTCCAATGGTTCCAATTCCCATTTACGCCAGTCGGGGTTGTTTTCTTTCAATGCCGTTTCAATAAAAATAACCGGTCTTCTGCAACCCAAAGCAAATTCAAGCGCGATACCCGAGCGATCCGTGATCAGGATATCGGTTTCAGATAATCGTTTGAGTAAATCTGCCGTCTCATCCATTTCCATTTGCGGATTGTTCCGGATCATTTGTCGGATGGATTGAAATTTTTTACGGTTTCTTTTTACATATTCCGGATGTGGACGAAGGATGATCCGGTAAGCCAATGATTGCAGGGTGGCTAATAATTCCTCCAGACAGGTATCAAAAATACAGCCTTCGAACCAGGAAGGTGCGAGCAGGATCACTGGTTTTTCTCCAGTCCTCTTTACTTCATTCTGCAACTGATCCAGCAGCGGATAGCCGTAAGGCAGTAAATGTTTGGCGGGCAGGTTAAAAAGTTTTTCTTCCTTTTTTAATTCTGCTTCCTGATAAGGCCCGGTGCAAAAAACAGCATCATAATTTTCAAAAGCATTTTTCCGGTATTGCTGATGCGTACTCACGGCAGCATGAAACATATAAATATAAG
>Ga0075158_10000151_pt1 | contig 52287 bp, 43 predicted proteins | sample JI91814BDNA_FD_70968 | JGI IMG/M metagenome (GOLD analysis project Ga0075158, IMG submission 70968) | Wastewater effluent complex algal communities from Wisconsin, to seasonally profile nutrient transformation and Carbon sequestration -... | ecosystem: Engineered > WWTP > Effluent > Algae... | reverse complement strand
CGCGTCGAGAGCCGGTATGCCGATCTGCTCGCCTCCCTCTCGCCCCTCGCCCGCGCCGGTGACGACGTCCGGCAGGTGGGCTGGATGATCGAGGAACTGCGGGTGGGGGTGTTCGCGCAGCGACTCGGCACGGCATACCCCGTGAGCGCGAAGCGCTTGGAAAAGGCGATCGACGCGCTCTCCCGATAACGGCGATCATTCGCGGAATCAGCGACCGGGGCGGTGCGTTGGTCCAGGAGAATTGCCACGAGCGGCGAACACGAGAGACGAAAGAGGTGGCGTCGTGCAAGACCCCCGTGAATTGTTCCGCTACGAGCCGGACGGCGACCAGGGTGCCAATGTGCCCGGTCCGCTGCTGGTGTCGGTCGGGGGGTTCATCGACGCCGGCAACGTTCAGGCGATCCTGACCCGCCACCTGCTCGAGGCCTCGGAGGCCACGGTGGTTGCCTCCTTCGACGTCGACCAACTTCTCGACTTCCGCGGTCGGCGCCCGGTCATGGTGTTCGAGGAGAATCACTACGCCGCGTATGACGATCCCTCCCTCGTGCTGTATCGCCTCGCCGATCGGGACGGCCAGGCTTACTACCTGCTCGCCGGCCCGGAGCCGGACTACCAGTGGGAGCGGACGGTTGAGGCGATCCGATTGCTGCAGAAAGATCTTGGGATCTCGCTGACGGTCACCTCACATGGGATTCCGATGGCGGTGCCGCACACGCGGCCGATCGGCGTGACCGCCCATGCGACCGATGTCCGCTTGATCGGGGAGCGCAATCCGGTCTTCGGCCGGGTCCAGATCCCCGGCTCGTTCAGCGCGCTGCTGGAGTTGCGGCTCGGCGAGGCGGAGGCCGCGGCGGTCGGGTTCGCCATCCACGTCCCGCACTATCTGGCGCAGGCGGAGTTCCACGACGCCGCCTTGACCGCGCTCAACGCGATCGTCGACGTCACGGGCCTTAACCTGCCCAATGACGCCCTGGTCGCGGCGGCGAACGAGGGTCGCGGGCAGATCGAGGCCGAGGTCGCCGGCAACCCCGAGATCGCTTCCGGGGTGAGCATGCTGGAGCGGCAGTACGACGACTTCATCGAGGCCTCGGACAAGCCCAATCTGCTGGCGCCGACGTCCACGCCGCTGCCGTCCGGCGATGAGTTGGCTGCGGATTTTGAGCAGTTCCTGCGCACGGTCGGCGACGACGAGCACCCGTAGCCCCCTCGACGATGTGGCTGCGTTGAGCGCCTAGTCCTTTGCTTCGCTCCAGCGCTGGACGACCATCGTGTCGGTGACGAATCGCACCGGCGCCTCGCCCGACCACCGGCGAGCGGCGTCGGTGAGCGCGGTGGCGACCACGCGGCATACGTCTGGGGCTTGGTCTTGGGGCGTGTGGATGAGGAGCTCGTCGTGCAGGCACAAGGCGATGTGCGCCGGCGTTCCGGCGAGTTCGGCACGCACGGTTGCGGCCCAGCACTTGAATAGCTCGGCCGCGGCACCCTGGATGAGGGCGTTGCGGGCGTAGCGACCGCGGGACCCTTCGTCCGGTATCCCCGCCGTGCGGATGCGGCGACCTCCGTAGGTGCGCAAATCGGCGCGGGCCAGGCCCGCGGCATACGCCTCGTCCAGGAAGCCCATCGCCCGCGGATAGGCGCGTTGGAGACGTTCGAGGGCGCGGCCGGCGGTGCCGCTGCGCTGGCCGTACATCGCGGCGAGCACGGCGACCTTGGCGATCGGCCGCTCGACTTGCAACCGGGCGGCGATGGGGGCATACAGGTCGTCGGCCATGGTCGCGGCGGCCAGCGTCGGATCGCCGGAGACGACAGCCAGGACTCGCGGTTCGATCTGGCCGAGGTCGGCCCGCACGAAGGTCCACCCCGGCGCGGCCGCAACCGCGGGCCGCATTGCCGCCGGGAGGTTGTGGAGTCCGTTCTGCGCGGTCATCCGGCCGGCGGCGCCGTCACACGGACTCCAGGCACCGCGCAATCGGTCGTCCGGCCCGACGTGGTTGTCGAGCCAGGCGTAGCCATAGGTGGTTTCGATGCGCTCGTCGGCGCGCCACGCCAGGAGCGCGGGCACGAGCGGGTGCGCGTCGCGATATCCCGCCAGCACCCACTTGCGGGTGGTCTCGACGGCGATGCCGAGGCCGGCGAGGAGGGCCTTGACGGAGCCAGGGTTGCGCAGGTCCGTGGCTTCGTGGCCGGGCGCGAGCGACAGGACGGCGGCATCGCGAGCCGCCCGAATCTCCTTCTCGTGCGCGGCATCTCGTGGTCGGGGCCCCGCGGCGAGGGCGATCAGATGCTCGGTATGGGCCCGGTCGAGGGGGAGCCCGTCGCGTTCCAGCTCGACGCACAGCACGGATGCGGCCGACTCGGAAACGGCGAGCGCGAGGGCGCGCGGTCCGATCGCGGCGAGTTGGGCATAGAGGGCCGCGGCGCACGCATGGGCCGCCTGGGCCCAGCGTTCGAGCCGACCGGGCCCGGCGAGCCAATCGCCGTCGGTCGCGTCGGGACGCAGGTGGCCGTCGGCGACCGTGAGGTCGTCTGGGCCCGGCTGCTGCCGGAGCTGGCTGAACAGGTCATCCGGTGCCAGCGCTGGTATGCCGCGCACGTCCAACCCGTGCGTGCCCGCCCAGACGCGACCGGGGTCGGCCCGCCACCCGCCATGCTCGATGCGATAAGCCTGCGCGAGGTCGAGTACCCGAGGAAGGCTGACCTCGCGCCGAATGAGGGTCGTGAGGTCCCGCTCTGCTGACCACACGAGCACCCGGCGCGGCCCCAATTCGGTCCGAAGCCAGTCAGCCGCCGCCGGGATAGGGAGGTGGCGCGACACCCCCTCCCCGACGAGAGCGATGTCGTCGCCATGCGTCACGACCGCCACCAGCTCACCCCAGGCGGGGGTGGGGGAGGGCGGCATACGCACGAGGGTAGGCCGCGCACAGGCCGGTTCGGCCACCGCCGAGCCACCCGGCACCCCCGCGCGCATGCGAGGATTTCGCCCATGCTCGGATTCGGCAAGGACGACAAAGATGCCATCGCGGACACCAAAACCGCGCTGGAGGCGGCTAAGGGACCCCGCGCGCACGATGGCGTGCTTGGCAACGCCGGCACGCGCGTGGTCGAGCGCCTGCTCGACGCAGGAATCGATGGGCGCGGGCCGTTCGACTCGGCCGCCAAGATCGCCGGCGACGCGTTGCGCATGCACGACCGCGGGGACGCCGCTGTGGACGCCATCATCAAGGAGCACACGATCCTGGCCGCTGGCGGCGGCTTCGTCACGAGCATGGGCGGCTTCATCACGATGCCGGTGTCGCTGCCCGCCAACGTCCTGGAGTTCTATCTCGTCGCCACGCGGATGGTCGCGGCGATCGCCAGGGCCCGGGGCTACGACATCAACCAGCCCGAAATCCGCTCCGCGATCCTGTTGACCCTCGTCGGCGCCGACGCGGACGACCTGCTGAAGAAGGCCGGCGTCGTCGCCACCGGTCGGCTGTCGAATCTCGCGGCCCAGCGGCTGCCGGGTCCGGTGCTCATGGTCGTCAACAAGGCTGTCGGGTTCCGGTTGTTGTCAACGGCGGGCAAGGGCGTGCTGTCACGCTTCGGCAAGGGGGTTCCGGTCGTCGGCGGTTTCGTCGGGGCCGGGCTCGATGTCTATCTCTTGCGTCGGATCGCCGACCACGCTCGCCAGGAGTTCCCCGCGACGCGCTGAAGCGCCTCCGGGGAATCCCGGGGTCGGGTGCGACGTTGATTCGGATGCCGCGATGCGCAGGGCGTCACGGCATGCTCGTTCGAGGGAGAGTCCCATGGCCACGCGCTCGCGCCTCCCGCTGCTTCGATCCCTCGCCACCGCGGTGCGGTCGGCGACCCGACCCGGCTCGCCGGGTTTCGGGGACCGGCTCGCCGCCCTCCCGCGACTGATCCGCGCGACCCGATCCGGGCAGTATGCCGGGACAAGCGTCGGGCGACTGGCCATGCTCGCGGTGGCCGCGGCATACATCGTCTCCCCGGTCGACCTGCTCCCGGAAGGAGCCTTGTTCGTCTTTGGTCTCGCGGACGACGCGATGGTGCTCTCGTGGCTCGCTGCCGCCTTCTTGACCGAGACCGAGTCCTATCTCGCCTGGGAGCGTGGTCACGCCGCACCCGGGGCGTATGCCGCGACCCCCGGCACCCCTTTCCCCTCGGCCTCCGCCACGACCGGGTGGCCCCAGGATTCGGTGCCGGGCTCGGTGCGCTGACGCTTGTCCACAGGGTTTGACGGCCCACCTTTTGGCTCTGTCAACAGGGCAAATCTCCTCTCCGTGACAGGGAGCGTGGCGCCGCACCACGCTGGAGGGCATGACGATTCGACTTAGCACTATCGATGACCTGGTGACCGCGCTGCCCTATCTCGTGGGGTTTGAGCCCGAGTCGAGCGCGGTGTTGGTCTGCGTGCAGGGCGGTGTCTGCGGCGACATCCTGCGGGTGGATCTGCCGAGGTCCACGCGGGACAACAAGGGATGGCTCGACATCGCTGAGCGCGCCACCACCCGACGAGCCCGTGACCAGGTGCTGCTGGCGGCATTCACCGACGACCCCGCCAGGGCTCGCGTGCTGGGGCCCCTGGAGCGGCGACTTCGCGCGGCCGGCGTGGACGTCCCGCATGTGGTCGTGGTCGGAGCGACGAGTTATCGGCACCTGTCATGCGCAGGGAGTTCGTGCTGCCCGCTGAGCGGACGGCCGCGGGCGGGCGGAGCGAGCCTGGCCTCATCGATTGCGGCGGAATTCGTTGTGCAGGGGTGCGCGCCGGTGCCGACTCGAGGCGCGCTCGAAGCCACGCTCGCGCCAGATCTGGGTGCTCGGGCGCGAGTTGAGGCGGCGGCAGATGCGGGGCCCCTCGGCTTCGAAGTGATGCGGTGGTGCCAGGTCGCCAGGACTTCGCAGGTGTGGGAGCCGACGGATCTTGATCGGTGGCGCCTTGGGTTGAGCCTGCTCGATCGCAACTGGCGCGATGCGCTGATCGACGCCTTTGCCCCGGACTGCTACCTCGGACCGGATGCTTTGCCCGGTCGTCATGCTGCGGCCATCGGTGAGGTTCGGCAGGCACTGCGGGCCGGCGATGTCGGCCAGTGGCGGGCCCAGCAGGTGCTCATCAGTCGGCTCACTGATCTGGCTCGCCAGGTGCCGGCCGAACTCGCGGCGGGGACCTACACCGTTCTGGCCATGACGGCGCTTGCGTCGGGGCAGGGTGCGCTGGCGAATATCGCCTTGGACCAGGCGTCGACGGCCGATCCTGACTACGTGCTCGCCAGCATGGCGGCCCGGATGTTGGCACATGGAGTTGCGCCGGTTCCCCCGCGTATGGAGCGAGCCGACGTCAGGTAGGTTTAGCTCCGGAGTCGAGCACAATGGCTGTGCTCCTAAGGAGGATTTCGTGCCGATCGTCGTCGGATTCGTCCCAACTAAGGAGGGTCGCGCCGCGCTTGCCCGAGCGGCCGAGGAAAGCGCCCTGCGGTCGACGAAGCTCGTCATCGTCAACTCCCACCGCGGCGGCCGCGATGCGGTCGACGTGGGTCCCGAAAGCGCGACCGAGAAAGAGCTCGCGTCAGTGCTTGATGACCTCAAGGGTCGCGGCATCGACACCGAGGTGCATGCACTCGTGCGTGGCAACGAGCCGGCCGAGGACTTGATCGCGGTGGCCGCTGAGGTCGACGCCGACTTCATCGTCATTGGGCTGCGTCGGCGCACGCCGGTGGGCAAGCTGATTCTGGGCTCGAACGCCCAGCGCGTCCTGCTCGATAGCCCCTGCCCAGTCCTTGCGGTGAAGGGCGAGGCCTGACGCAGCCAGCTGGCCCGGCGATATCGCCGGGCCACTCCGCCCGCTGGTCGGGCCTAGCTCACCTGATCGGCTCTAAGTCGTCGCCACTCGACGGGTCGGAATAGGTGCTGGCCCCATCGCAGTTTTATAATGTCGATGCAGGTTCACGGCGCAGCACACCAGAGGTCCTATCGGACGACCGGCAGAGTTCACGCCCGACACCGCTCAAGCCATTGATCGTCAGCGGCCACCCTGTCGTGGCCGCCCGTCCGTCCTGCCGGAAAGGTTGTTGGTTCGCCAGTGCCGCGTACGACCGCCACCCCCACACCCGAACTACCCCGCGAATTCGCCCACGCGGCCCTGCAAGATCTCGTCAAGACTGGCCGCACCGGCGGCTCGGTCACGGGTGAAGCCGTTGCCGCGGCGATGGCCGAGGCCGACGTCACCACCGCGGCGCGCCGCAAGGCTGTGATGCGCGCACTGGAGGACCAGGGCATCGAAGTGGTCGTTGCAGCTGCCCCGAAGCCAGCTCGCAAGACCGCCGCTCGGCCGGCCGCCAAGAAGGCCGCGGCTACGGATGCGGCCGACGGGGTCGAGGCCCCGGCCGAGGCTAAGCCGGCCACTCGACGGACTGCCGCGAGCAAGGCTGCTGCCACGCAGGCTCCGGCCGCGAAGGCCACGTCGGCCGCTGCCGCCAAGAAGGCGACGGCGACCAAGGCCACCACGAGCCGCGCCGCGGCGAAGACCGCGGCCGGCACGGCGGACGCCCCGACCCCGGCCAAGAAGGCCGCCGCCAAGAAGGCCACCGCCAAGTCGGCTGCAGCCGAGCCGGGCGACGCGGCTGACGAGACAGTGGAGTCGGAAGCGGACGAGCCCGAAGTCGAGGCGGACGCCGACCTCGACGCCGAGGCTGAGGTGGAGGTCGCTGTCGACGAGGAGGTGGACACCGCCGAGGAGGCCACTGACGACGACGCTGCGGACGAATCCGGCGAGGTGGCAACCGCCAAGCCCGCCAGCGACGACGAGAGCGATGAGTCGGCCGGCTTCGTCATCCGCGACGACGACGAGGACGATGCCCCGGCGCAGCAGGTCGTGACGGCCGGTGCGACGGCGGACCCCGTCAAGGACTACCTCAAACAGATCGGCAAGGTCGCCCTGCTCAACGCCGAACAGGAGGTCGAACTCGCCAAGCGCATCGAGGCTGGCCTGTTCGCCGAGGAGCGACTGGGAAGCAACGACACCATCGAGCAGAAGCTCAAGCGCGAGCTGTGGTGGATCGCCCAGGATGGCAAGAAGGCCAAGAACCACCTCCTTGAGGCCAACCTGCGGCTCGTGGTCAGCCTCGCCAAGCGCTACACCGGGCGCGGGATGCTCTTCCTGGACCTGATCCAGGAGGGCAACCTCGGCCTGATCCGTGCGGTCGAGAAGTTCGACTACACCAAGGGCTACAAGTTCTCGACCTATGCCACCTGGTGGATTCGGCAGGCGATCACCCGCGCCATGGCCGACCAGGCCCGGACCATCCGCATTCCGGTGCACATGGTCGAGGTCATCAACAAGCTCGCCCGCGTCCAACGCCAGATGCTTCAGGACCTGGGCCGCGAACCCACCCCGGAAGAACTCGCCCGCGAACTCGACATGACCCCCGAGAAGGTCGTCGAGGTGCAGAAGTATGGCCGTGAGCCCATCTCCCTGCACACCCCCCTCGGCGAGGACGGCGACTCCGAGTTCGGTGACCTGATCGAGGACTCCGAGGCCGTCGTGCCCGCCGACGCGGTCAGCTTCACGCTGCTGCAGGAGCAGTTGCACAGCGTCCTCGACACCCTCTCCGAGCGCGAGGCGGGTGTGGTGGCGATGCGCTTCGGTCTCACCGACGGCCAGCCCAAGACGCTCGACGAGATCGGCAAGGTCTATGGCGTCACGCGTGAGCGGATTCGCCAGATCGAGTCCAAGACCATGAGCAAGCTGCGCCACCCCAGCCGCTCGCAGGTGCTGCGCGACTACCTGGACTGAGAGGCCCAGCCTTCACTTCCGAACTTGAGCACGTCTTACGAACTTGAGCACGCCCTCCAGGGCGTGCTCAAGTTCGTAAGACGTGCTCAAGTTCGTTGGACCGGGGTGCGCGGAGGGGGCGGGAGGACCGCGGGTGCGGTGGGGGACTACCGTGCGCTGCGACGAGCGGCCCACCAGTCGGCGAGGCGTCCGGTCGCCGAGCGGGCCGCCCGGCCCGGCGCACCGACCACGCGGGACACGGTCTGCGTCACGGCCCGCCGCCCGGTGCCGGGGAGCAGCGCGGCATACAGCCTTGTCGACAAGCGACGGCTTGAGGCGACGGCCTTGACCACCGAATCGACATCGGTCGTCGGATCCGCCAGCGTCGCAGACGGTGGGGCGTAGCGCGCCAACTCCACGGCCGTCACGACGCGGGTCATCGCGGCGCGTTCGCCCGGGTCGAGGACGCCGCGCTCGGTGACATAAGACTCGGCCTGACGGGGGGTGAAACTGTCCGGAGCCACGATGCCGAGGTCGGCGAGGCGCTCGGTCAGCTCGCGCCAGCGCACCTCGATGCGGCCCGCCTCGTCGGCCGCGCGGGCGAGTTGCCGGCGGCGGCGAACCCGGGCGCTGACCGGGACGACCAGCGCGCCGAGGACACCAAGGAAGAGCCCGATCACGATCCAGGCCATGCGCGGCAGGTCGCCGATGCGCCTCCAAATCGGCTTCTCCAGGCCGGTCGAGTTGGTGGTGGACGGGTTCAATTCCGGCTGGTCCGGGCGTTGCGTCGGGCGTGGGGAGGAAGAGGTCGTCGAACTCGATGCGGACGGGTCGTCCACCGGGGCCTGCGTGTATATCGGCGCGACGCCGCTGCGCGCACCCGGAGTGGGTTCGAAGCGCAACCAACCGTAGGGCTCGAAGTACAACTCCGGCCACGCGTGCGCGTCGGCCGCTCGGACGTCCCGGGCGCCCTTGTCCAACGACCCCGGGAGGAACCCGATCACCATCCGAGCCGGTATGCCGCGTGCACGCGCCAGCATGATCATCGCCGACGCGAACTGCTGGCAGTAGCCCACCTTCGTGACCAGGAACCGGGAGACCGGGTCCAGATCCAGGGGAACTCCCGCGGAGTCGACCGGGTCCGGGGCCAAGGTCAGGCTGTAGGTGAACGCCGAGGAGCGCAGATAGTCCTGGATCGCCGTCGCCGCATCGAAGTCAGACGCCCCGTCCGGCACGATGTCGGCCAGGGTCGACTCCAGCAGGGGCCGGGCGAGTTCGTCCATGTCGAGGGCGCCGGGGGCGGGGAGCCGCACTCCCGGGGCGAGGTTGTAGTCGAGATCGCGAACATTGGACTGCTCCAGGACCGACCGCGGGATCTTCAGCGTGTCGTAGGTCGCCGAATAGCTCTCCACCGTCTTGGCGACGTCGACCGTTCCGCTCGGGGCGCGGGACGCCTCGACATCGTCGGGCAGGGTCAGCGAGGTCGCATTCGCCGGCAACGCGATCTGCGGGGCACCGATCTCGTTGCGCTCGACCACGAAGGTGCGCTCGGTGGCGAGTCCCTCGACGCCCGAGTAGTCGGGAATGCCGAGGAAGCGTTCGCCCGAGGTGATCCGTGCGGAGGGGAAGCTGCGGGCCCGGGTGAAGCGTCCGTCGGTGCTGAAGTCCTCCAGCACCGCCAGTGGAATGGGTTCGGCTGTCGTCGCGGAGGTCCGGTAGCGCAGGATGACGCGGTCGCTTTGGTTCTCCAGGCTGTTCAACAAGTCGAGCGTGGTGCTCAATTGATAAGGGCCGCCCGATCCGCCGGCGGCACGGCCGAGCCCGTCGCTGAGAAAGCGCGGGTTCGGATGCGGCATCGCCCAGGCCACGACCAGGGCACAGACGATGGTCGCGATCCCGACGTTGCGCGCCGCCGCGGTGAAGCCGGCCACGCCATCCACCGGCCGGCGCACATCCCCGGTGGTCAACGGCACCGTCGTTGACCACCGCCGCAGGCCGGAGATTCCGGTGCGCGCCATCAACACCAGCCACAAACCCGCCGGCAGGGCGAACGACCACCATGCCAGCGGGGCGCCGGTGTTCGTCGCCGTGATGAGGTATGCCGAGAGGAGACCGAGCCCGGCCAGTGCCGGGGCGCGGTGGGTCACCGCGGTGGCGTCGACCAGGATGACCAGCAGGGCGATGATGACGGTCAGCGCGACGACCATGCCGCGGGAGGTGGGGGCGGGCGCGGCATACGTGACGACGGCGATCCGGGCGTCGTAGAGCAAGTTGTTGAGGGCGCGGATCGCGTCGAGCAATGGGATCCCGTGCCACAAGTGGCCCCGCAAATGGAGCCCGCCCAGGGTGAGATAGGCGGCGACGACTTGGAGCCCGACAACCGCCCACCGGGACGGCAGCAGCATGCGTCCGAGCATGCCGGCCGCCACGATCACCATCGAGATGACCAGGGCCGGGTTGACCCAGTCGAGCGTGGTCAACAGAAGATGCACGGGCATCAGTGCCGCCCAGGTGGCGGTGACGGCGAGCAGCGCGTCGACCGGGCGGACGTTGGGGTTCATCGGCGCGCCGTCATCGTCGCCGTCGCGGCCTGCCAGGCATCGGGAACGCTGGTGCCGTTGTCGACCAGGGCGCAAGCCCAGCCATGGGCGCGCAACTCAGCGGCGGTGCGTTCGCTGGCTTGGTCGGCCGGTCCGGCGAGATTCATCACGAGGGCAACGCCGGGGGAGCCGGCGCTGCGCATCCGTGCCAGGGCGAGGGCGTCGTCCTGCGTCAGCGGTCCGGTTACGGCCACGATCAGCGCGCCGTCACCCACCCGGTCGGAGGCGATCGACAAACTCTTGGCGAAGGTGTCGGGGGCATCCAGGCGCGCGAAGGCCAACGCCTCCAAGAGGTCGTCGAGGGCCAGGTCGTCCAGCGCGGAGTCCGCGACGGACCCGCCCGAAACCAGGTGGATCGAGAGGCCCTCGCGATAGAGCAGAGCGCAAATTGAGGCGACCGCGGTGACGGCCCACTCGAAGGAACCGGCGCTTCGCGGGCCCGACAGCGTGGCGTCGCGGTCGTCGAGCAAGACGACCGCGCGCCGCTTGGCCGGCCGGTCCTCCTGACGCACCATGAGGTCGCCGGTCCGGGCGGTCGCTGGCCAGTGGATGCGGCGCAGGTCGTCGCCGTCGCGGTACTCACGGACGGAGACGTCGTCCTCACCGTGCAGGGCGATCATGTGCGGGATCGTGCCCTCGGTCCCGGCACCCGTGGACCCCCGAGTGCCGCGCAGATCGTGGACGCGCGGCAGCACGATGACCTCGCCGACGTTGGGCACCACGGCCAGCCGCATGGTCAACTCGAAGGGATCCTTGATCCGCAAGGACAGCGGCCCGAGCCGGTGTCGACCGCGGACATTGGAGCGGACCCGATAGGGCAGCATCTGGCGATCCCCCGTGGCAAGGCGGGGTATGACGAACCGCGGGCGGTCGCCGAGCGCGTAGTCGAGCTGCTCCTCGGCCATCAGGATGGGAGTCGCCCGCTCGCCGCCGTTGAGGACCGTCAGCAGCACGTCGCTCGCCTCGTCGAGATGCACGCGGCCGGGGACGACCTCCCGGACCGTGCGCAGTTGCAGGCCGCGGCGGACGCCGATCAGACCGACCAGGATGGGCAGCCCGCCGACCAGGAGCCCGAGCCGGGTGATCTCCCGGAAGCCGAGGACCAACCCGCACACGACCAAGGCCGCGCCCGCCGCGAGGAAACATCTTCCTCGCAGCGTGAGTGATCCGGTGACCTGGCGCATTCGCGGGCTACAAGCCGGGCGAGGGGATCTTGACCCGGTCGAGGATCGTGCGCAGGACGTCGGCCGGGGAGCGGCGGGCGGCTGACGCATCGCCGCTGAGGATGAGCCGGTGACTCCAGATCGACACGACGAGCGATTGCACGTCGTCGGGCAGCACATAGTCGCGACCCGCGAGCGCCGCATGGGCCCGAGCGGCCCGCAGAAGGTGCAGCGTGGCTCGCGGTGAGGCACCCAGGCGCACCGCCGGGTTGTCGCGCGTCGCCTGCGCTAGGTCGACGATGTAATGGCGGATCGAGTCGGAGGTGTGCACCTCGCGCACCGCGTGGATGAGCCTGCTGATCGTGGCGGCGTCGGTCACCGGGCGCAGGGAGTCGAGCGGGGACTGCTGACCGTGGCTGGCCAACATGTCGACCTCGCTGCGCGGGTTGGGATAGCCGAGAGACACCCGGCCCATGAACCGGTCGCGCTGCGCCTCCGGAAGGGGATACGTCCCCTCCATCTCGATCGGGTTCTGGGTGGCCATGACGATGAAGGGGTGCGGAAGGGTGTAGGTCTTGCCGTCGACCGTGACATTGCCCTCCTCCATACATTCAAGAAGCGCTGACTGGGTCTTGGGGGAGGCGCGGTTAATCTCGTCACCCACCACGACGTTGGCAAAGATCGCGCCCGGGCGGAACTCGAACGAGCGCATGTCCTGGTTGAAGACGCTGACGCCGGTGATGTCACTGGGCAGCAGGTCGGGCGTGAACTGGATACGCCGGACTGTGCAGTCGATCGACCTCGCCAGGGTCTTGGCCAGCATCGTCTTGCCGACCCCGGGCACGTCCTCCAGCAACAGGTGGCCCTCGGCCAGCAAGGCGGTGATCGCCGTCTGGATGACCTCGGGCTTGCCCTCGATCACCGTGCGCATGGCCGCGGCCAAGCTGGTGGTGACCTCGAGCACCTCGTCGAGGCCGCGCGCGCGGGTCTGCGGGTCGACCGAGCGACCGTCCTGCTGCGTCAATGTGCTTCCCCTTGATTGCCGGCCGCCCCGAGTGTGGCGTTGGGGGCATTTTGCCTCACCCCACCGACAACACCTAGATGCAGGGACGGCCCCTTTGGTGACGATCGGGTGGAGAAAACGCGGGTGTGGGGGAGTGAAGTGGGGTAAAGTGGGGGAAATTGGCGACTTTGGGCGATTGGTGGGCGACGGAGGTGATCGGTGAACGCCGCAGCGGAGTTCTTGGGGATCCATACCCCGCGACTCGACGACAAGGGGCGGCTCATCCTCCCGGCGCGCTTTCGCGACGACCTCGGCGACAAGATCGTGGTCACCAAGGGCCCGGATCGCTGCGTCCTGATCTATCCGTATGCCGAGTTCCGCACCCGGATCCTCGACCCCCTCGCTGCCGGGACCTCGGCCAGCCGCAACGTTCGCGCGCTGCGGCGCGCCTATCTGGGCAATGCCTCCACCGAGACCCTCGATCGACAGGGTCGGGTGACCATTCCCCCGGCCCTGCGTACGTGGGGTGGTCTCGACAAGGACTGCGTCGTCATCGGCCAGGGGACCTACATCGAATTGTGGGACCGCGCGGCATACGAGCAGATCGAGCAGGACAGCGACGAAGTCCTCGGCTCCCTCGACGTGGAGGGGGCAATCCTGTTCTGACGCGCTCCTCCTGACCTGCCGACCCGACTCGGTGGCTCGTGGCCTCCAGCCGCTTTCCCGACGCGACTTCCCCCGCGCCGGGCCGCGGATGGGGACCAGGAGCCATCGCTCGTCCCGACCACCGGCCCCGCGGATGCGGCGCCACCAGCCAGCTTCGCCGCATACAGCACTCAGGAGTCCGCCGTGAACACCCAGACGACCGCCCGGGACCGGCACGTGCCGGTGCTGCGCGCGCGGATCGTGGACCTGCTCGCCCCCGCCCTCGACCGGCCGGGGGCGATCGTCGTCGATGGCACCCTCGGCATGGGCGGGCACGCCGAAGCACTCCTGGACGCCGCGCCCGCCGCGCGGCTCATCGGCATCGATCGCGACACGGACGCGCTCGCGCTGGCCGGTGAGCGGCTGGCGAGGTTCGGGACGCGGGTCGACCTCGTCCACGCGGTGTATGACGAGCTGCCGGACATCCTCGGTCGGCTCGGCGTCGACGCCGTGCACGCCGCGCTGTTCGATCTCGGGGTGTCGAGCCTGCAATTGGATGAGCCGAAACGAGGATTCGCCTACCGCTTCGATGCTCCTTTGGATATGCGCATGGACCAACGGCGCGGCGTCACTGCTGCGGAGGTTCTCAATACTTATGATCGGGCCGACCTGGTCAGGATTTTGCGTGACTACGGCGAGGAACGGTTCGCTCCGCGCGTAGCGTCGGCCATCGTCACGCACCGTGCCCGACAGGCGTTCGCGACTACGGGAGAGTTGGTTGAGGTGCTCGAGACAGCAATACCTCAAGCCTCCCAGCGCACCGGCGGGCACCCGGCCAAGCGCACCTTCCAGGCGCTGCGCATCGAAGTCAATGCGGAGTTGTCGACCTGGTCCCGAGCCCTGCCGGAGGCCATCGACGCGCTTGCCGTGGGCGGCCGGATCGCCGTGATGTCCTATCACTCCCTGGAGGACCGGATCACCAAGCAGGTGCTGCGCGACGGCGCCACCAGCAGCGCGCCGCCCGGGATCCCGGTGGAGCGACCCGAAGATGCGCCCTACCTGCGGTTGTTGACGCGCGGCGCCGAGACCGCCGACGCCACCGAGCAGGCGGCCAACCCGCGCTCGGCGTCGGTGCGCGTGCGCGCGGCGGAGCGCATTGCGATCCGAGGTGGGCGGCGATGAGCCAGACTGCCGTCAAGCTTGAGCGCAATGGGGCCAAGCCGGCCCTCACCGCCCGCACCCACTCTCAGCGCATGTTGGCGCGTACCCGCGCTCGCCTCGGCGTGACCGGCGGGCCGGAGCGTCGTCAGCTGCGCGTCATCGAGGGCGGCACCGCCGCTGGACATGCGTGGTTCGCCACGATCATGCTGCTCACCCTGGTGGGCGGCTTGCTGCTCACGCTGTTGGTCAACACGCAACTGGCCGAAGGCACCTACGAGCGCAGCCGCCTCGTCAATGAATCCAGCCGCTTGACCGATCGCCAGGAGGCGCTGACCGACGAGTTGGACGCACTCCGTGCGCCGGCGTCGCTTGCCAAGCAAGCCCTCTCCCTCGGCATGGTGTCGGCCGCCTCCCCGGCCTTCATCTCGCTGTCGGACGGTCGGATTCTGGGGGTCGCCGAAGCCGCGACGGCCGAGGACGGCTTCCAGGTCATCACCCAGCCGGCCCCGCTCGCGCCGGCCCCGGTGGCTGGCCCGGATGTCGCGGGTGCCTCCGCCACGGGAGCCGCAACCGGAGCCGGGGCGGCCACCGGCACTCCGGCCGCGACCGATGCGACCGGGCAGAAGGCGACCGAAACGGGCGCTGCGACAACGGATGCCACGACGGGCGCCGCGACCGACAGCGCGGCGACAACGGACGCCACGACGGGCGCCGCGACCGACAGCGCGGCGACAACGGATGCCACGACGGGCGCCGCGACCGACACGACACCTCCTGACGCCAACTCCACCGACACCCCTCCCGCTGGCACCGCTCCCGCTGGCACCACGCCCGCTGACACCGGCACTGCTGACCCGGTCACGCCGGGCGATGCCCCAACCCCGTAACCGTTAGGACGCCCTCGATCGTGACCGAGCGCACGACCCCCCCGCAGCGCAACCGGCGGCCCGGCCCGACGACGGGTGCTCGGTCGCGCCCGGGTGCCAACCCCGCAGCCGGCCAGGGACCCCGGCGGGCCACTGGTCAGCGACCCGGGGTGCCCTTGCCCCGGCGTGTCGCGGGGGAGGGGGCCGGTTCGGCCCAGCCACGGCCCGCCCGGCGACCCCGAGCCGACGGCGAGCGGACGACGCGGGGGGAGCGCGCGGCATACGTCCCGGAGACGAGTGGGCGAGGGCCCCGCCAGCCACGCGGGCGGACGCTGCCGATCGCCATACCGGGAGCAAACCCGCGGCATCGGACGCGAGCGCTGTTCGTGGGCACCCTCGTGGTGTTCAGCGTGTTCGGGGCACAACTCGTGCGGCTGCAGACGTTCGACGCCAGTGGCGCGGCCAATGTCGCCCTGAGCACCCGCACCGTCCAGGAGAAGGAACCACCGATGCGCGGTGACATCCTGTCTTCCGACGGGACGATCCTCGCCACCAGCATCGAGCGGCGCATCGTTGCGGTCGACCAGGTTTCGGTCGTGAAGTACATCAAGAAGATCGATGGCAAGCGCGTCACAGTCGGTCGTGCCGGCGCCGCCGCCGACCTCTCGCCACTTCTTGGGATGGACGCCGCCGACCTCGAACGACTCATGACCGGCACCAAGCGCTATGAAGTTCTCAAGAGGAACGTCCTGCCGTTGACCTGGCAGAAGATCGCGGACTTGGGCATCCCGGGCATCTCCAGCGAGCGGGACTCGATCCGGCGATACCCGCAGTCCACCACCGCGGCCAGCCTTGTTGGCTACGTCGATGGCGGCCTCAATGGGCGCGGTGGCATCGAGTGGCTGCTGGACAGCAAACTGCGGGGCACCGAGGGCGAGCTTCGGTATGAGGTGGGTCAGGACGGCGTGCGCCTCCCCAACGGCCGGACCACTGAACACCCCGCCGTGCGCGGTCGCGACGTTCAACTCACCATCAACGGTGACCTGCAGTGGTTCGCCCAGAATGCCCTCGCCGAAGCCGTGACGAAGTATGGCGCGGCCTCCGGAACGGTGGTCGCCCAGAGCGTCAAGACCGGCAAGCTGCTCGCGCTGGCCTCGTATCCGACGTTCGATCCCAACCACATCACCAACGGCTCGTCGCTGGCCAATCTCGCCTTCACCGAGGTCTTCGAGCCGGGCTCAACCGCCAAGGTCATGACGGCCGCTGCGGCCATGGAAGAGGGCAAGGTCAACCCCTCCACGCCGATGGTCGTGCCGTATTCGCTGAAGCGCTCGGACGGGGTGTTCTCCGACAGCCACGAGCACGCGACGGAGTACCTCACCTTCGCCGGGGCCCTCGCTCAGTCGAGCAACACCGGCATCATTCTTGCCGGCGAACAGTTGGCGCCGGCCACCATCGAGAAGTACTTCCGCGCCTTCGGCATCGGGTCTAAGTCAGGGGCCGGTTTCCCGGCGGAGTCCCAGGGCATCTTCGCGCCGTCGGCGAAGTGGAATGGCACACAGCGCTATACCGTCCTCTACGGCCAGGGTGTCTCGATCACGGCGATCCAGGCGGCCAGCGTCTATCAGGCGATTGCTAACAATGGCGTCCGGATCACCCCCACCCTCGTGGCCGCCGTCGCCGACAGCAAGGGCAAACTTCAGCCGACCGAGGCCCCGCAGACCCGGCGGGTCGTCTCGGCCACCACGGCTCAGACCCTGAGCCACATGCTCGAAGGCGTCGTCAGCACCGAAGGCACAGCGCCCGAGGCGCAGATCGACGGCTACCGGGTGGCGGGTAAGACCGGAACGGCGCGGCGCTATGACGCCAAGGTCGGCGGCTACAGCGGCTACACGGCGAGCTTCATCGGCTACGCCCCGGCGGAGAACCCGCAGATCGTCGTGTCCGTCATCATCCAGCGCCCCAGCAAGAACGGCTTCTATGGTGGGACGGTGGCCGCACCCGTTTTCCACGACGTCATGAACTACGCCCTGCAGACCCTTAAGATCCCGCCGTCGCCGAGCGGCAGCACCCCGCCGGCATTGACGCTGAAGCTCGACGCGGTGCCCAATATCGCCGACCCCAACGTCCTCGCCGACCGCCGCTCCACCGGCGGCTGACGGGTTGGCGATCGTGGTCGGACCACGCCCTACCTCGCTTCCGCCGGTCGCCCTCGCGGACATTGCCGAGGCCGTCGGTGCTGTCATCGCCGCCGCGGGCGACCCCGCGGTCTCCACCTCGATCGACGTCACTGGGGTGTGCCTCGACTCCCGTCGCGTCCTACCCGGTGACCTGTATGCCGCCCTCCCGGGCACCCTCACGCACGGCGCCAAGTTCCTCGCCGGCGCGATCGACCGGGGTGCCGTCGCCGTCCTGACCGACGACGCGGGGGAGCGATTGGCTCGGGAGGCGGGGATCGCCATACCGATGGTGGTTGTGGCCGATCCCCGCTCGGTCCTGGGCGTTGTCAGCGCTCGGGTCTATGCCACCGCCCCTGCGGGACTCGCGCTGGTTGGGATCACTGGGACGAATGGCAAGACGACGACCGCCTATCTCCTCGATGGTGCGCTTCGCGCCTTAGGCCGGCGCACCGGCCTGATCGGAACGGTCGAGACCAGGGTCGCCGACGAGGTCATCAAGAGTTCTCGCACGACGCCGGAGGCGCCGGATTTGCACGCCTTGCTGGCGACGATGCGTGAGCGTGACGTGGACACCTGTGTGATGGAAGTGTCGAGCCACGCGTTGACGCTGCACCGGGTTGACGGGGTGGTCTATGACGTAGCGGTCTTCACTAACCTCTCCCAGGACCACCTGGACATGCACGGCACGATGGACGACTACTTCGCCGCGAAGGCGAGTTTGTTCACCCCTGAGCGGGCCCGCCGCGCCGTCGTCTGTATCGACGATGACTGGGGGCGGCGCCTGGCCGCGCAGAGCGAGATCCCCGTCGTGATGGTCGGCATGGAGCCGACTGCTGACTACGTCTTGAGTTCAACTCTCGACCAGAGCTTCACTCTTGTTGGTGTGAACGTCAACTTGACATTGAGGTCGGCACTGCCGGGATCCTTCAACAAGACCAACACGGCGCTCGCCGCAGTGACCCTGCTGGAACTTGGTTATCCGAGCGCCGATGTCGAGCGTGCCGTGTTGACCGCCCCGCATGTCCCGGGTCGAATGGAACGCGTCGCGCCACCAGATTCGGCGGGCCTCGTGGGCGTTGTCGACTACGCGCACACCCCGGAGGCCGTGAGCGCCGCGCTGGCGGCGCTCCGCCCGCAGTCGCGCCATCTCGTCGTCGTCCTCGGCGCCGGGGGGGACCGGGATCAGGGCAAGCGGGCGGCTATGGGCAGCGCGGCCGCTGCGGGGGCCGACATCGTCATCGTCACCGACGACAACCCCCGTAGCGAGGACCCGGCGACCATCCGGGCCGCGCTGCTGGAGGGGGCCGGGTCGGTTGCCGGATCGGCCCGCATTCTCGAAGTGGCCGACCGCCGGGACGCTATTGCCGCCGCCGTCACCGAGGCCGGTGCGCTCGGTCCCGGCGCGGTCATCGCCGTGGTTGGCAAGGGCCACGAGACGGGTCAGGAGGTCGCCGGCGTGATCGAGCCCTTCGACGACCGAGTCGAGTTGCGCTCCGCGCTCCAGGCGTATGCCGCGGGGTCCCCCTCATGATCCCGCGCACTCTCGCTCGCCTCGCCGAGATCACCGGTGGTGACCTGTTCGGGATCGACCCGGCTGCCGCCGCGGGCGTGGTCATCGACGGTCCCGTCGTCACCGACAGTCGCGAGGCTGGCCTGGGCAGCCTCTATGTGGCCCGCATCGGAGCCTCGCTCGACGGGCATGACTTCGCCGGGCGTGCCCGGGACGCCGGGGCGGTCGCGGCGCTGACGACCCGGACGATCACCGATCTACCCGGCATCGTCGTGCCGGACGAGCAGGCCGCCTTCGTCGCGATCGCGCGCGACCTAGTGGACCGGGCCGATGACCTTCGAGTGATCGGCATCACCGGCTCCTCTGGCAAGACCTCCACCAAGGACCTGCTGGCCCAGGTGCTGGCCGCGGCCGCCCCGACGGTTGCCAATGTCGGCTCGCTCAACTCCGAGGTCGGCGTGCCGCTCACCGTCTGCCGACTCGAGCCCGACACCCGCTTCCTGGTGGTCGAGATGGGCGCCCGGGGCATCGGCCACATCCACTACTTGACGACGATCGCGCCGCCCGCGGTCGGCATCGTGCTCAACGTCGGCTCGGCGCACGTCGGGGAGTTCGGCTCGCGTCAGGGGATCGCGACGGCCAAGGCCGAACTCGTCGAGGCATTACCGACGGACGGCGTGGCCATCCTCAACGCCGATGACGATCTGGTGGCGGCCATGGCCGCCCGCACCCGTGCCCGGGTGGTTCTCGTCGGCGAAAACGCCGGGGCCCACGTTCGAGCTACCGACATCAGCCTCAACGCCGACGGCCGGGCCAGCTTCACGCTCACCGCCGACAGCGACTCGGTGCCGGTCAGCCTGGCCGTCGCCGGGCGACACCAGGTCGGCAACGCCCTCGCCGTGATTGCCGCCGCACTCGTGTGCGGCCTGGACCTGTCGGACATCGTTGCCACCCTCGCCGGTGCAGGCCCCGTGAGCCGCTACCGCATGGAGGTCACCACCCGCGACGACGGCGTAACCATCGTCAACGACGCCTACAACGCCAACCCCGAGTCGATGGCGGCCGCCCTGGCCGCGTTGAGCACCATGGCAACCGGTCGGCGAGCCTGGGCGGTGCTCGGCCCGATGCTGGAACTCGGTGACGAAAGCGACGCGGCCCACCGCGCCACGGGGGCCGACGTCGCGCGCCGCGGCGTCGAACGGCTTATCGTGGTCGGCGCAGCGGCCGCGGAGATCGCGGTGGGGGCCGACGCGGCATACGACCGAGGGGATCTGGAAATCGACCAGGTCGCCACGACCGAGGAGGCCTTGGCCATCTTGTCCGAGCAGTTGCGACCGGGCGATATCGTCCTGATCAAGTCGAGCAACGGGGCCGGATTGCGCTTCCTCGGCGACCAGCTCCTCAGCCCGGAGGCACTCCGGTGAAGCTCGTCCTCATCGCGGCCGTTGTCGGCCTTATCGTCGGCCTGCTCGGCACGCCGGCCTTCATCCGGTTCCTGGTCCGGCGCGGCTATGGGCAGTTCATCCGCGACGACGGGCCGACCTCGCACCATACGAAGCGCGGCACCCCCACGATGGGTGGGGCGGTGATCATCCTTGCGACCGTCCTGGGCTACTTCGCCGCCCACGCCGCGACCATGACCCGCCTCACCGCCAGCGCGCTCCTGGTCCTCTTCTTGATGGGCGGGTTGGGCCTGGTTGGCTTCGCGGACGACTTCACCAAGATCAGCCGGCAACGCAGCCTCGGCCTCACCTCGAAGCAGAAGCTCCTCGGGCAGGCCATCGTCGCCATCATCTTCGCCATCCTGGCCCTGCACTTCCCGGGCGCGGGTGACCGCACCCCGGCCAGCACGGCGATCTCGTTCGTGCGTGACCTGCCGATCGACCTGTTCTTCGCCGGGCCGCTGATCGGCACGGCACTCTTCGTCATCTGGGCCAACCTGATGATCTCGGGCATGTCCAATGGCGTGAACCTCACGGACGGACTCGACGGTCTCGCCACCGGCGCCTCGACGATGGTCTTCGCGGCCTATGTGCTGATCGGCATCTGGGAGAACAACCAGAACTGCGCCAGCACGCTGAGCCTGAAGTGCTACGACGTCCGCGACCCGCTGGACCTCGCGGTCGTCGCCGCTGCCGCGATGGGCGCCTGCTTCGGCTTCCTGTGGTGGAACGCCTCGCCGGCCAAGATCTTCATGGGTGACACCGGCTCCCTGGCCCTCGGCGGCGCCCTCGCCGGCCTGGCCATCACGACGCGAACCCAACTCCTCGTCGTCATCCTCGGCGGTCTCTTCGTCGTTATCACGATGTCGGTCGTCATCCAGGTGGCGTCCTTCAAGTCCACCGGCAAACGCGTCTTCCGGATGGCCCCGCTGCAGCACCACTTCGAACTCCTGGGCTGGCAGGAAGTCACGATCGTCATCCGGTTCTGGATCATCGCCGGGCTCTTCGTGGCCCTCGGCCTCGGAATCTTCTATGCCGAGTGGGTCGTCGGGGGCATCAAGTGACCGCCGGCCGCGATCTCAGCGGCCTGACGCATCGCGACGCCGAGTGGGCCGGTCTCCGCGTGCTCGTCGCGGGCTTGGGCGTGAGCGGCTTCGCCGCCGCCGATGCGTTGGCCGAGCGCGGCGCGCACGTAATGATCGTGGACGGGTCCGTCCCGGCCGAGCGCTCGGCGGCGTGGGAGCGCGCCCGCATCCTGACCATCCTCGACGTCGACGTCCGCACTGGCGAGGACGCGAGCACCGTCCTGCCGAGGGACCGCCTCCCGGATCTGGTGGTGACCTCGCCCGGCTGGCGCCCGGACCAGCCGCTGCTCGTCGCGGCGGCAGGGCACGGCATACCCGTATGGGGAGAGGTCGAGCTCGCCTGGCGGATGCGGCCCCGGGAGGGGGCGGCCCCCTGGCTCACCCTCACCGGCACCAATGGCAAGACCACGACCGTGCAGATGCTCGCCTCGATCCTGCGCGCCGCGGGTCTGCGCGCGACCTCCGCGGGCAATGTGGGGCGCCCCATCCTCGAGGCCGTCATGGATCCCGAGCCCTACGACGTCATCGCCGTCGAACTCTCCAGCTTCCAATTGCACTGGTCGGAGTCGATCTCGCCGCTCGCGTCGGCGTGCCTGAATATCGCCCCCGACCACATCGACTGGCATGGCTCCATGGAGGCCTACTGGGCGGCCAAGGCGTCGGTCTATGCCCGCACCCAAGTGGCCTGCATCTATAACGTCCAGGACGACGAGACCCGCCGCATGGTCGAGAACGCCGAGGTCGTCGAGGGAGCCCGCGCCATCGGGTTCACCCTGGGCACGCCGGCGCCGTCCATGGTCGGCGTCGTCGACGACGTCCTCGCCGACCGGGCTTTCCTGGCTGAGCGCGCCACCACGGCCGCCGAACTCGGCACGATCGCCGACCTCGCCCGGGACGGGGCGCCCGTCCCGCCCCATGTGGTCGCCAATGCGCTCGCGGCGGCCGCGCTCGCGAGGGCGTATGGCGTTCCCCCCGTCGCGGTCCGCGACGGCCTACGCGCGTTCGTGCCGGAGGCCCACCGGGTCGCCCAGGTCGCCCGGCTTGATGACGTTCTCTATATCGACGACTCGAAGGCCACGAACCCCCATGCCGCCGCCGCCTCGCTCGGGGCCTACGAGCGGGTCGTGTGGATCGCCGGGGGACTGCTCAAGGGGGCCGACATCGACCCGCTCGTCGCCGACGCCGCTGGCCGGTTGCGCGGGGTCGTCCTCCTCGGCGCCGATCGGGCCGCCATCGCGCAATCCCTCGCCCGACACGCGCCGGATGTCCCCGTCGTGGACATCGCCGAGACCGACACTGGTGCGATGGACGCCGTCGTGCGTGCCGCGGCCGCACTCGCCCACCCCGGTGATGTGGTCCTGCTCGCGCCGGCCGCGGCGTCCATGGACATGTTCGCCAACTACGGCGCCCGGGGCGACGCCTTCGCAAAGGCGGTGCTCGCCCTCCGCCGCTGACGGAGAGTGAATTCGTGAGCGCAACGACGGTCTCGCCTTCCGGGACCACCGGTGAGCCCGGCCCGCTGGCCCGGCTGCGCCACCTCATGGACAGCCCGACGGCGACCTACTACCTGCTGATGTCGGTGACCACGCTGCTGGTCTCCATCGGACTGGTGATGGTGCTGTCGGCCTCGATGATCGTCTCGATCCACGACAACGGCGGCTCGCCATACACCGTCTTCATCACCCAGGCGATCTTTGCGGTCCTGGGGATCGTCGCCATTGCCATCGCCATCCGCATCCCGGTGCCGGCTTGGCGGCGGCTCGGCGGCACGGCCCTGATCGTGACCCTGCTCATGCAGGCGCTCGTCTTCACGCCGCTCGGGACCGGCACCCAGGGCAACCGCAACTGGCTCGACTTCAAAGCCTTCACGGTCCAGCCGTCGGAGATGGGCAAGCTCGCCCTCGTGCTGTTCGGTGCCGGCGTGCTGGCCCACAAACGCCACCTTATGGGCTCCTTCAAGGAGGCGCTTGTCCCGTTCGTCGTGCCCGCCGCGATGGCCATGTTGGTCCTCGTCATGTGGGGCCACGACCTGGGCACGACGATGGTGATCGCTGCCATCGTCGGTGGGATGTTGTTCGCAGCCGGTATGCCGGCGCGCTGGTTCACGCTCGCGGGCGTCATCGGCCTGGTGGGGGTCGCCGGACTCACCCTCACCAGCTCCAACCGGTTGCAGCGGATCAGCATCTGGCTCAACCCGGGTCAGTGCGTTCCGGCCAATGAAGAGCTCTACTTCGACACTTGTCGCCAGCCGATGCACGCCCGTTACGCCCTCGCCGACGGCGGGCTGACGGGCATCGGCCTCGGCGCGAGCAAGGAGAAGTGGCGCTGGCTCTCCGAGCCGCACAACGACTTCATCTTTGCGATCATCGGTGAAGAGCTCGGACTCATCGGCGCCCTCGCGGTCCTGATCCTGTTCGCGGTCTTCGCCTACTGCGCCTACCGCCTGGTGATGCGCTCGGAGGACTTCTTCGTGCGCATCGCCTCGGCCGGCATCATGACGTGGATCGCGGTGCAGGCGATGATCAATATCGGCGCCGTCATCGGGCTCATGCCGATCATCGGTGTGCCCTTGCCGTTCGTGTCCTCCGGCGGCTCCTCCCTGGTGACGACGATGTTGGCGGCCGGCGTGCTGCTGTCCTTCGCCCGAGCCGAACCCGGCTGCAAGGAGCAGCTCGCGGCCAGGCCCGGTGGTATGCGTGGGTCGCAGGCGGCGCTGGCGCGGTGGCGCAGGGGGCGGGACCGTGGCTGACTCACCGAGTTCCGTCCTGCTCGCGGGCGGCGGCTCGGCGGGACACGTCTCGCCGCTGCTCGCCCTCGCCGACACCTTGCGCGCGCGCGATCCGCGCATGACGATCACCGCGCTGGGCACTGCGACCGGCCTCGAGGCCCGGCTCGTGCCCGACCGCGGCTACCCATTGCGCACCATCCCCAAGGTGCCGTTGCCGCGCAAACCGAGTGGCGATCTGGCTCGGCTGCCGCGCAACCTCAAGGCGGCGGTCGACGCCGCCGGTGCCGCGATCGACGACACCGGGGCGCAAGTCGTGGTCGGCTTCGGCGGCTACGTCTCGACGCCCGCCTACCTGGCTGCCCGGCGGCGCGGCGTGCCGATCGTTATCCACGAGCAGAACGCCCGGGCCGGCCTGGCGAACCGCCTCGGTGCCCGGATGACTCGCTACGTCGGCGTCACCTTTCCGATCACCAAACTCGCGCATTCGCGCGTGGTCGGTATGCCGCTGCGCCCGGAGATCACCCACTTCGACCGGGCGGCGCTGCGGGGGGAGGCGCTCGCGGCATACGGGCTGGACGAGGGGCGGCCCACCCTCTTGGTGACCGGCGGGTCCCTGGGGGCGGCGAGATTGAATGCCGCGATGCAGCAGGCGGGCCCTGATCTGCTGGCGCGCGGCATCCAAGTCCTGCACCTCACCGGCGCCGGCAAGGACTTCCCCGAGCCCGAGCCGGTCGACGGCGCCCGTTATGTCGTGCGCCAGTACGCCGACCGGATGGAGTTCGCCTACGCCGTGGCCGACCTCGCATTGGTCCGAGCGGGGGCGAATACGGTCTGTGAGCTCACCGCCGTCGGCCTGCCCGGGGTCTATGTGCCGCTGCCGATCGGGAATGGCGAGCAGCGCCTGAACGCCACGGATGTGGTCGCCGCCGGCGGAGGATTGCTCATCGACGACGCCGCGCTGACCCCGGATCGTGTGCGCGCCGACGTCGCCGGTCTGCTGCTGGATCGCGCTCGGCTCGCGACGATGCAGGCTGCGGCGGCCGGGGCGGGCGAGCGCGGCGGCGACCAGTTACTGGCCGACCTGGTCGACGAGGCGTTCGCGTCGCGCAAAGGCACGTCATGACGTCGCTGGTGGTCAATCCCCGGTTCGATTTCACGGTGGAATTGCCGCCGCTGGCGCGGGCCGGCGCGGTGCACTTCATCGGCATCGGCGGCTCCGGGATGTCCGGCATCGCCCACCTTTTCGCGTCCGCCGGCCTGACGGTGACGGGCTGTGATGGCGCCGAGTCCGACGCCGTCGCCGGTCTGCGGGCGGCGGGTGTGGCGGTGACTATCGGCCACGACGCTGCCCATGTGGACGGCGTCGACACGCTCGTGGTGAGCTCGGCCATCCCCGAGACCAATCCGGAGCTTGCGGCGGCGCGAGCGCGCGGCATACGGGTGCTGCACCGGGCTCAGGCGCTCGCCATGAGCATGGGCGATCGGGTGCGCATCGCCGTCGCGGGGGCCAATGGCAAGACCACGACATCCGCGATGGTCGCCACGGCGCTTTTGGGCGCCGGACTCGACCCGTCGTATGCCATCGGGTCCCCGCTAGTCGCCACCGGCGTCAGTTCGGCGATCGGGGCGGGCCGGGCCTTTGTCGTAGAGGCCGACGAATCCGACAGTTCCTTTTTGACCTATCACCCGCACATCGCCGTGGTCACCAACGTCCAGCCGGATCACCTCGACTTCTATGGCGACTTCGCCCACGTCGAGGAGGCGTATGCCGCGTTCGCCGCGACGATCCCGGCCGGCGGTCTGCTGGTCGCCGGCGCGGACGACCCCGGCTCCGCGCGCCTCGCGGCTCGGGCCGCAGCCGCCGGGACACGCGTGCTGACGTATGGCGAGTCCTACGACGCCGACGTGCGCATCAAGGACGTGATCCTGACCGGTGCCGGGGGAGCGGCCCGCGTCGTGGCCGGCGATCAGGGCGTGGACCTTCGTATTGCGGCTCCCGGCCGGCACAATCTCGCCAACGCCGTCGCCGCGCTCACTGTCGGCTGGTTTGGCCTCGGGGCGGACCCCGCCGCGCTCGCAAAGGCGCTTGAGAGCTTCGCCGGCACCCGACGTCGGTTCGAGGTCAAGGGCACCGTGCGTGGGATCACCGTTGTCGATGACTACGCGCACAACGCCCCGAAGGTCGCGGCGTTGGTCAGTGCCGCTCGGGCCGTCGCCGGCGACGGCGCGGTGCGGCTCGTCTTCCAGCCGCACCTCTACAGCCGCACCCGTGACTTCGCCGCGCAATTCGCGGCGGGGCTGGCCGGGGCGGACCAGGTCGTCCTCTTGCCGGTGTATGGCGCGCGCGAGCAGCCGATGCCGGGGGTGGACTCGCATCTCATCGCCGAGGCCCTGGCCGCGCTCGGCTCCACCGCCGAACTCGTCGAGCGACCGGAGCAGGCGGTGGCGGCGCTGGCTCGGCGGGCGCAACCCGGAGACCTGGTGCTGACCGTCGGGGCCGGTGACGTCACCCGGCTGGCGCCGGCGCTATTGGCCGCCCTGGCGATGGAGGGAGACCCATCATGAAACGACCGTCCCTGCCTTGGTCGCGCCCGGCTCAACCGGCGCGCCGCTATGCCGGGACCGCGAATGCCTCCAGTAGGGAGCACCGGGAAACCGCTGTGCCGCAAGCGAGGTCGGCACGAACGGCCACCCTGGACCGGTCCGGCACGTCGCGCGTGGCGGACCGCCCCAAGCCTGCGGATCGACCGGAACCAACCACGTCGACGGCGCGGCGCTTCCGTCCCGTCACGACTCGTGCCGCGACAGCAGAACGCGGGACGTCCCGGCGGATGCCTCCGCGCGGCCGGCTGCCCCGCCTCGTGCAGATCGCCATTGCCCTGGCGGTGGTGTTGGGGTTGGCGTGGGTCGTGCTGCTGTCTCCCCTGACCCGAATCAAGCACATCCGGGTGGATGGCGTCGCCGGCGTCGTCGAGGACTCGGCTCGTGCCCGCGCGACCGGGCTCCGCGGCCAACCGCTGCTGCTCACCCGGCTCGGCGGGGTCGAAGCGGCGATCGAGCAGGATCGGCGCGTCGCCGGGGCGAGCCTGGAGCGACGCTTCCCCAACTCGCTCATCGTTCATGTGGCCCCACGCATCCCGATCATTGCCTTCGAGAAGTCTGAAGGTCAAGTTGAACTTGTAGATATCGAGGGGGTTCGCTTCGAGAACGTCGCGGCGCCACCCGCGGGCATCGCCGTCGTGAAGCCAGCTGCGGGGGAGCAGACGTCAGATCGCGCCCTGCGGGTGGCGATCGACGTCGTGCAGGCGATGCCGGATCAGCTGCGCGGAACGGTTACCGACCTGCAGGTCACCAATGCCGAACTCGTAACCTTCAAGGTGGGGGAGACGTCTGTGGTGTGGGGCGACGCCGATCGCGTCGAACTCAAGGCCAAGCTCGTGTCAATTCTGTTGCAGCAGAACCCAAAGACGATCGACATCAGCGCGCCGGACACGCCCGTCACGACCTGAGCGGTTGCGCCGCGACCTCACCCACAACCCACGCCGGCGATCGACAAGGCCCGGATTGCGGACAAAGTCCGCGACACGCCTACGTCTGCGTTGCGCCGATCTGCCCTGGGCGCATAGCGTGCGGGGTGAAAGTCTTCCCATCCAGGTCCTAACCTTCAACTGGACGTTTAAGCAAGAGAGGCCCTCGTAGTGGCTGCACCTAAGAAGAATCTGGCTGTCATCAAGGTCGTCGGCATCGGCGGCGGTGGAGCCAACGCCATCAACCGGATGATCGAGGTCGGACTCAAAGGTGTCGAGTTCATCGCCATCAACACCGATGCGCAGGCACTGCTCATGTCGGACGCCGATGTCAAGCTCGACGTGGGTCGTGACTTGACCCGGGGCCTCGGCGCCGGCGCCGACCCGGAGGTCGGGCGGCGCGCGGCTGAGGACCACGCCGAGGAGATCGAGGAGGTCCTCAAGGGGGCCGACATGGTTTTCGTGACGGCCGGTGAGGGCGGCGGCACGGGCACCGGTGGCGCTCCCGTCGTGGCCAAGATCGCCAAGGGTCTTGGTGCCCTGACGATCGGTGTCGTCACGCGCCCCTTCACCTTCGAGGGCCGGCGTCGGGCCAACCAGGCCGAGACCGGCATCGGGAAGCTGCGTGAAGAGGTCGACACCCTCATCGTCATCCCGAACGACCGGCTGCTGTCCATCAGCGATCGGACCGTGAGCATGCTCGATGCCTTCCGCACCGCCGACCAGGTCCTGCTCTCCGGTGTCCAGGGGATCACCGACCTGATCACGACTCCGGGCCTGATCAACCTCGACTTCGCCGACGTCAAGTCGGTCATGTCGGGCGCCGGCTCCGCCTTGATGGGCATCGGCTCGGCCCGCGGTGAGGACCGCGCCGTGCAAGCGGCCGAGGCGGCCATCTCCTCGCCGCTGCTCGAAGCCAGCATCGACGGCGCCCACGGCGTCCTGCTCTCCATCCAGGGTGGCAGCGATCTCGGCCTCTTCGAGATCAACGAGTCGGCGCGCCTGGTGCAAGAGGCGGCCCATCCGGACGCCAACATCATCTTCGGCGCCGTCATCGACGATGCCTTGGGCGACGAGGTCCGCGTGACCGTCATCGCGGCCGGCTTCGACGGCGGCACGCCCAAGGGCCGCGTCGACGAGCGTCCGGCAGTCCAAGCGGCACCGGCCCGCCCGGCGGCTCCGGCCGCGCAACCGGCCGCCCGCGCGGCGGCGCCGGTCACCCGGCCGGCCCCGACCGCGGCTGTCGGGTCGGTCACCCCCCGCCCCGTGCCGCCGGCCACCGCGCCCGCCCCGGCGACCCCTGCGCCCGCGGCCCCGGCAACCCAGCCGGCACCGGCAGCTCCCGTCGAGCCGGTTCGCCCGCCGAAGCAGCCCGTTTTCGAGGACAACGACGACCTGGACGTCCCGTCCTGGTTGAAGTAGTCCCCCGCCCCACTCGTCGCGCTCGTGTTCGCCTGGCAGGACGTGGCCGGCCCGATTCATCGGGTCGTCACCGATCGCCACGGCGGCACGAGCGCGTCGTCTTTTTCCAGCCTCAACCTCGGTGACCATGTCGGCGACGACCCGACGTCCGTGAGGGCCAATCGAGAGTTGGTGGCGGAGCGCCTCGGTGTCGCCGCCGAGCGGATCGCCTTCATGCGTCAGGTGCACGGCAGCCGGTTGGTCCACCTGAGCGCAGCCGATCTCCGGGACGAGGATCCCGACCGGTCCTATCCGCAGGCCGACGCGCTCGTGACGCGCGAACCCGAGGTGGCGCTCGTCGTCATGGTGGCCGACTGCATTCCGGTCCTCCTGCACGCGCCGGGGACGGACGTCATCGCGGTGGCACATGTTGGCCGTCCGGGCCTTGCGGCGTGCTTGCTGGACACGGTGGGGGCCGCGATGCGTGACCTCGGCGCCGGGCCCATCGAGGCCGTGCTCGGCCCCTCCATCTGTGGTCCTTGTTATGAGGTGCCAGACGGGATGCGCCGTGACGTCGCCGCGGTGGCCCCGGAGGCCTTCACGACCACCTCGCACGGAACCCCGGGGCTCGACCTGCCTGCCGGGGCCCTCGGCCAACTAACCCGCCTCGGCGTCCGTGCGGAGCGACTGGACGCCTGCACGCGCGAGCGAGCTGACCTCTTCTCCTACCGGCGCGACGGCGTGACGGGCCGCTTCGGCGGGGCGATCGTGCGGCATACGACATGACGCAGGGCGACGCCGGCGACCCGCGGACGCGATTGCTGGCCGACAACCTCGCCGCGACGCGGGACCGGATCCGGCGGGCGGCCACGGCCAGCGGTCGGGACCCGGAGTCGGTCACCTTGATCGTCGTGACCAAGACCTATCCGGCCGACGATGTCCGTCGCCTAGTGGATCTCGGTGTGCGTGAGTTCGGCGAGAACCGGGTGCAGGAGGCCGCGGCCAAGTCCGACGACGGGGCGTTCGCGGGTGCGTGTCTGCACCTCATCGGCCAGTTGCAGACCAACAAGGCCGCCCAAGCCGTCCGGTATGCCGACGCCATCCACACACTCGATCGCGCCAAGTTGGTCGCGCCACTTGCCCGGGCGTCGGCCGCCACGGATCGCCATCCGGCGATCCTCATTCAAGTGAGCCTCGACGGTGATCCGGCCCGCGGGGGTGCCCCGGTGGCCGATGTCCCTGCCCTGGTGGAGTCGGCCCTCGCGGCCGGACTGGCACTGCGCGGTGTCATGGCGGTGCCGCCGCGCGGAACCGATCCCGCGCGGGCATTCGCCGACCTGGCCCGGATTCGCGAGCGGGTCCTGACGCAAGCGCCGGCCGCGACCATGATGTCGGCCGGGATGAGTGCCGACCTGGAGGCGGCGGTTGCCGCTGGCGCGACACACCTGCGTGTCGGATCGGCAATCCTCGGTTCTCGCGTCCGGGTTGGATAGTTTCGTTGCGTCGTCACGGGCATCGAACTCGTGACTTATGGCATCAAAGCTCCCGGCTGATCCCGGGTGACCCAATAGCTAAGGAAGTGGCATGGCCGGCGGCGCGCTGAAGAAGACGATGGTCTACCTCGGGTTCGCTGAGGACGATCGCTACCGCGACTATTACGAGGCCGACGACTATGACGAGGTCGAGTCGCTCGAGGAGCCCGAGATGGCGGGCCCGGCCGAGGTCGCCCCGGTCGCCCGCAAGACCACCAATGTCGCTCGACTCGTCCGGGAGGACCCGATGGGGGCCCTGAGCCGCATCACGACCATCCACCCGCGGACCTACAACGAAGCCAAGAACATCGGCGAGAGCTTCCGCGACGGTGTCCCGGTCATCATGAACTTGACCGACATGAGTGACGCCGACGCCAAGCGCCTCGTCGACTTTGCGGCCGGTCTGGTGTTCGGCCTGCATGGCAGCATCGAGCGGGTGACGGCGAAGGTGTTCCTGCTGTCGCCGTCGCACGTTGAGATCGCCAATGACGACGCGGTGGTCGAGGCGCCGCGGGAGTTGTTCAACCAGAGCTGATCTCGTGAGATCCGTTGCGGCGGTTTGGCCGCACACAGCTTCGCGGGCGACGATGGGGGCGCCATGGTGATGCTGCGTGAGGTGCTCAAGAGCGCCGTCTACATCTATTTCGTCATTCTCATCCTGCGCCTCGTGCTGGACTGGGTCCAGGTCTTTGCCCGGGACTGGCGTCCGCGGGGGCCGGTCCTGGTCGGTGCCGAGATCATCTACACGTTGTCGGATCCGCCGATCAAAGCCCTCAGACGAGTGATTCCGCCGGTCCGGGTGGGGTCAGTGGCCATAGATCTGTCGTTTCTCGTCTTGATGTTCGCAATTTCAATACTCCTCTCCATCCTCTAAAGTGTGTTGTCGGGGCTCGGATATTCCGGGGCGGGGCACATGTAGGACAAGGAGATGACATGCCGCTGACTCCCGAGGACGTCCTTAACAAGACGTTTGGGACCACGCAGTTTCGTCGGGGGTATGACGAGCGCGAGGTGGACGACTTCCTCGACGAGGTAGTCGCGACCATGCGCCGGCTCACGGCCGACCTGGAGAACTGCCGCAATGCCAAGGTGACGGACTCCGCCCCCATCCCCGTGTCGGTTGACACGGGAGAATGGCAGGCGCGGATCGACCGCGAGGTTGCCTTGCGTCAGGAGGCCGAGCGTGCACTCGGCGAGTTGCAAGAGCGCCACCGCCGCGAGACCGATGAGCGCATTGCCGCTGCCGCCGCCTCCGGTGATGGCGAGCAGGCCGCAATCGATAAGCACTTGATGGACGTCAACCTGCGCGCGGACGAGGCCGAGCGGGCCGCACGCGAGCGGGTCGAGGCCGCCAACGCGCGGGCCGACGAGGCCGAGAATGCGGCGCGTCAGCGCGCTTCCGATGCCGAGGCGGCTGAGCGCGCCATGCAGGAGCGCCTCAGCGAGTTGGAGGCCAAGGTCACCGAGGCCCAGTCCGCCGCGTCATCCGCGGTGGCGGCGGCCCCGCCGGCGCCCGCCCCCACGGACGCCTCCGGCTTGATCGCCTTGGCCCAGCGAGTTCACGACGAGCACGTCAGCGAGGGCCAGAACACCCGCGAGCGCCTCGTCAACGAAGGCCAGGCGCGGCACGACGAGTTGCTCGCCATCGCCCAGCGCATCCACGACGAGCGCGTCGGGGAGGCCACCGCCACGCACGAGCGCCTCGTCACCGAGGGGCAGAGCTTCCACGACGAGCTGGTCGGCCAGGCGCAGGCGCGCCACGAGGAGCTGTTGTCGACCGGGCAGGCCGAGCACGACTCGCTGATCGCGGACGCCACGGAGCAGAGCGAGACGATGCTGCGTCAGGCGAAGGAGCACGCGGCCCAGATCGTGGCGGCGGCCCAGGGCCAGCGGGACAACATCCTCGGCAGCCTGGAAGGCCAGCGGCAGTCACTGGAGATGACCATCGAGGAGTTGCGCGCGTTCGAGTCCGAGTACCGCGCGCACCTCAAGGGCTACCTCCAGGAGCAGCTGCTGGAGCTCGACACCCTCAGCGGCACGTCCATGGCCCGCGTGGAGGTCGCGGACGCCTGAGGCGTTCCACCAGGTGGACAGGCCGCCGGAGAGCGAAGGCAACTTCGCCTCCGGCGGCCTTTTGTCACCCAGGTGCCCTATTCTCCTCCTGCGAGGTCCGCGAGAACCTCCTACCCGCCCAGGCCAGAAGGGGATGCCGATGTCGCCGACACGGGCACCACGCTCCACCGCGCAAGGCTCGGTTCCGTCCCCGCCGGTCAAGGACGGGGAGGCGCCCTGGACGGCTGCGGAGCTGGCCGCCATCCGCGCCGGCCTCGAGGCCGATATCGAGACCCTGCGTGGCGAGATCGACGTCGCCGAGCACGAGGTCGTCGAGTTGATGCGGCACTCCGGAGACGGCGCTGGCGACGACCAGGCCGATGCCGGCAGCAAGACGTTGGAGCGGGAGCAGGAACTCAGCCTGGCCAACAACGCCCGCGAGCTCCTCGTCCAAAGCACCCGTGCCATCGAGCGGCTCGAAGACGGCACCTACGGCACGTGTGAGAACTGCGGCAACGCGATCGGCAAACTTCGCCTGGAGGCCGCCCCCCGTGCGACCCTATGTCTGCCATGCAAGAGCAAAGAGGAACGCCGCTGACTCGGGCCGAGTCGGCCCCCCATTCCACCGCTCGACGCCGGGCGACCCTTGTCTGGGTCGTCCTGGCGGCCTCGGTCCTGATCGATCAGGTCACCAAGTGGTGGGCGCTGCGCGATCTGGAGCCGGGGGTCACCCACCCCTTCATCGACGGCCTGCTGTCGCTGCGCCTGATCCGCAACCCCGGAGCGGCGTTCTCGATGCTGGACGGCATGACCTATGTGGTGACGGCCATCGCGGTCGGCATCGTGATCCGAATCCTGCACCTGGCGCACACGCGCCTGCTGTCGCGCGGCTACGCCTGGATTCTGGGGCTGGTTGCCGGGGGAGCGATCGGCAACCTGCTGGATCGCTTCCTGCGCGAGCCGGGCGTCGGGCGCGGCCACGTGGTCGACTTCATCGACTACGGCGGCATGTTCGTGGGGAATGTCGCCGACATCGTGATCGTTCTCGCGGCGGCGGCGTTCGCGGCGTACGCGCTGCGCGGCATACGACTCGATGGAACGCGGGAGTCGTGATGGGTGACGTCCGAGTGGTCACCGTCCCGGACGGACTTGCCGGTGAACGGCTCGACTCGGCCGTCGCGCGGATGTTCGGGGTCAGCCGCGCACAAGCGGCGGCGCTCGCCGCGGCGGGCGAGATCCTGGTGGGCGGACAGGTCGCCGCGAAGTCGACCCGGCTCGGGACGGGGGACGTGGTGGAGGTTCGACTGCCGGGACCGGCGGACGAGCTGACCGTCGTCCCGGAACTCGTCGCGGGCATGAGCATCGTCCACGAGGATCACGACATCGTCGTGGTCGACAAGCCGGCGGGGGTGGCCGCGCATCCGAGTGTCGGCTGGGACGGGCCCAATGTGCTCTCCGGCCTGGCCGCGGCGCACGTGCGCATCGCCACGTCCGGCGCGGCAGAGCGCCAGGGAATCGTCTCGCGGCTCGATGTCGGCACGAGCGGGCTGATGGTCGTGGCCAAGAGCGAGAGCGCCTACAGCATCCTGAAGCAGGCGTTCCGGTCCCGCTCGGTCGACAAGACCTATCACACGGTGGTCCAGGGGCTGCCGGATCCGTTGTCGGGCACGATCGACGCGCCGATCGGGCGGCATCCGGGCCATGACTACCGGTTCGCGGTGATGGCATCGGGGCGGCCGAGCGTGACGCACTACGAGCTTCTCGAGGCCTTCCGGTCGGCCAGCCTGCTGGAGATCAAGCTGGAAACCGGTCGCACCCACCAGATCCGGGTCCACTTCTCGGCGCTGCGCCATCCCTGCGTCGGGGATCTGACGTATGGCGCTGACCCCACCCTCGCCACCCGGCTAGGCCTGGTGCGCCAGTGGCTCCACGCCGTCGAACTAGGCTTCCTGCACCCCGAGACGGGAAAGCCGGTCACCTTCACCAGTCCGTATGCCGCGGACCTCGCCCACGCCCTCGACCTCCTCGACGCCTAGCCCGAGGGGCGCGGTCGGATTCCCGCCCAATCCCAGAACCCGGCGCTTTGGGTGGCTTTCTGGCAGCCAGAAAAGCCACCCAGAGCGCCGGAAAGTCTCCCGAAGCTGATCGCGACCCGGGTCTGATCGCGCCCGAGTCTGATCGCGCCCGAGTCTGTCAGCGGACTGGGTCGGTCAGTGGAAGTTCGACCAGGGCAGGGTGCGGCCCAGCAGGCGCTCGGTCTCGGCAACATCGTCGGCGAAGAAGACGCGCAGCCGCTCACGGGTGGCCGGGTCCATCTCGGTCTTCGGCGCCGCATTCAACCGCTGCTCGATGGTCGGCAGCCGGCTCGGATCGAGGCCGAGGAAGGCCGTGATCCCCTGCACCGTCTCATTGGCCCCCGCGTAGTAGTCCTCGCTCGCCCATACGTGGATGTTCTCCCGCGGAAAGAGCGCGAACCAGCGGGCGAGGGACGCGGCATACCGACTCTGATGGGCATAGCTCTGGAACTCGTGCGCGAAGCTGATGTAGTCCGGCTCGCGAACCAGTCGCTCCGCCTCGCCGGCCAGCCGCGCCTCTTCGGCGTCGAGAGCGTCCTCGAAGCCGAGCTTCTCGACCCCATTGCGCGTCTGCTCCCGCCACGCCGAGTGAGTCCGGTCCACCGGATCGCGCAGCGCGATCAACAGCTTGGTGTCGGGGAGCAGATCGTGCACGCGCTGAGCGGACAGCGGATGGAAGAGGTAGTAGGGCGAGGCCTCACCCGCGACACCGGCGTGGCCGGCCCGCCGTTGGTGGACGGCCCGCTGCAACCGGCTGGGGAAGTGCGAGGCATACCAGATCGAGCCAAGGTGATAGTTGGTCGTGAAGAAGCTTGTGCCCTTGGTGTCGCGCCCCTTCGGCAGCAGCTTCGCCGACGGGAAGAGGGGCAGGACGTCGGGGTGGGACAGGATGTGGAAATAGGCCGAGGTCGTCCCGCCCCGCTTCGCCCCGATCAGCAGGAAGTCGGGGTCCGGGCGCAGGGGCGCGCTCGCGACGCCCATGGACCGCGTCGCCAGCCGCCCGGCCTGCATGGCCGTCTCGACGGCGGGGTGTCGCCGGGCCTTGTGCACGGTCTTGGCCTTGGGATAGCGGGCACGCTGCGGCCAAGGTCCTCCGAGGGTTGCGGGCATGGGGCCCATCATCTCATGCGCGTGATAATCTCCATGCCCGGATGCCGTCACCCGGGGGAGCTTGATTCGTATGCTGTTCACCACCGCCGGTTCTGCCGCGCCCCGGCGCGCGCTGGTCACCTCGGCCGCGGCACTCACCTCGATTCTGCTCGTCACCGGATGCGGTGGCTCGGGCGGCGGCGGCACGTCGTCCGGCACCCCGAGTTTCAGCACGTCGACCTCCACGACGGCGGCCCCGGCCGACCTGCCCGGACTGAGCGACCTCGAGGCAAGCCTGACCACGCTCTCGGCCGACGAGACGCTGTCGAGCGCAGCGCGCAAGCTCTCCGGCGCGCGCAGCGACCTCACCGACGACATGTCGGACATGCGCGCCGCCGTCAAGGCGGCCCTGGACCAGCGCAAGGCCGCCCGCTGGGACTGCGGACCGCTCGATGCCAAGCGGTCGGCCGCCTGGTCGGTCCGCACCAGGGTGACGGAGTCCCTGGATGCCGGGGACACGGCATACGACAAGCTCGCGAGCACGCTGAAGGCGTTCTCCGGGAAGGTCGACGACGCCTCGGCGGCCTACGACAAGTTGGAGAAGGCCGCCTCGAGCCTGTTGGCCAGCGACGCCGTATCTTCGCGCCTGGACTCGGCCGGGACGACCATTCAGGCGATCGCCGCTCAGGTCACCGGCGCCAAGGCCTCGCTCGCGGCCGCCAAGGATGCCTTCGCCGAGGCCGAGGAGAGCGCCGACAAGCAGTACGCGACGACGCGAACGCTCGTCGACCAGTGCAATGCGCACTGGCAGCACATCCAGGACCTCAAGGACAACAAGAAGTAGCCGGGCGCGCCGGTCGCCCGGCGCGCCGGCTCATCAGGGTTTGGTGAGCCAGTGCGGCGCGCGCTCGCGCTCGCCCGGGCGCAGCGAGGCCAGCACGCTCTGCCGCGTGGGTCGATAGAAGTCGTCGAGGCGCTCCCGGCTCGCCGGTGCCATCCCGCCGCCACCCTTTTGGAAGTTCACCAAGAAGTAGGTCTTACGGATCGAGCGCTTCAGGCGCGGGTGCCGCTCCAGGAACAGCACATTGGCCCGGTTGATCCGAAGGGCCGTCTTCTGCAGCTTGGCGAAGCGGAACTGCCGGGTCTTGTTCTCGATCTCGTAGTCGAACGCCTCGGCCGCCGCAGTGTCGATCCCGAGCCAGTCGCAGACCGAGACGACCGTCGCCATCGGGTCGGAGGCCAACTCGTCGAAGAACAGGACGTGCAGGCGGTCACCGAAGGCGTCGATCCACTCCTGCAGCCACCGGTCGTACATGCTGGTGCCGACCCCGGACCACGGGTGGTTCTCGCGAAGCTGGTCCGTGCCCTCGCCGACCAGAGCCATGGCCTTGTCGAGCCAGGGGTCGAAGGCCGCATCCTGCGGCAGGGTCGCGCGGGACCGCATGAAGTTGAAGAAGGAGAACGCCCGCTGGCCGGGCTCGCGCAGCAGCACGATCACCTTGACGTCGGGCAGCGCCTGCGCCATCGGACCGGCAACCTTTGCGCCGCCATAGAAGTAGCCCGGCGAGGCTTCCATCGAGTAGCGCTCACCCGACCAGCCGGCGAAGTGCGCGGCATACTCCGCCAGCGTGCCGATCGGCTCGTCGTAGCGCAGCGGCAAGAAGTGACGGAGTTCCTTCTCGTCGGACGGCTGAATGTCGGGGTGCTGGGCCAAGTAGCGAAAGAGCGAGGTCGTCCCGGCCTTGGTCACGCCGGCGATCACGAGATTGGGCAGGCGCCCGCTGGTGGGGTCAGGGGTTTCGGTCACGGGGTCCTCCGCATCAGGTTTCGTATTCCTCGGGCATCATCGTCGGGTGGGCGATGAGGTTGGTGGGATCGTCGTCGTCCTCGTCGGGCGCGCGCAGCGGTCCGGCCGAGGCGTCGACGGCCTCGGTGGCGGCCACCCCGGCCCCCGCAGCGGTCGCGGCACCCGCGGCGGTCGCGGCGCCAGCGCCGCCCGCAGGGCCTTGTTCACTGCGACGGCGGCGCTTGCGAAGGATGCCGGTGATTCGCGACCAGACCCAGCGTGCGTCAGCGGGCCGCGGGATGACGACATCCACCGGCCGGGCTCCGGTCGCGCGGTTGAACTGGTAGACCGCGATGGCCGCGTTGATGGTGTAGGCGATCAGGCTGGTGACGGCCGCACCCATCGCGCCCAGGTGCGGGCACAGGAGCAGCAGACCGGCCACGGTGATGGCCGCGGCGATCATCTGCGAGACGGACCGCAGCCCGGGGCGGCGCTCGGCCAGGAGCCCGGCCGCGACGATCTGCTCCAAGCAGAACGGCACGGTGGCGACCAACAGGACCAAGGCCATCGGCACGGCGGGCAGGAATGCCTTGCCGAACAGCACCCGGATGACGAGGCTGGCCAGCGCCGCGGCGACGAGCCCCCCACCGGCCACGAGCAACACGACCACGCGGGCAGCGCGGGCGATCAGCTCCGGGCTGTTGCGGTGCGCCGCCTCGGCGAACAGCACATTGCGGACGGCGTTGATGGCCGTCGACGGAATCTCGGAGAAGTGCACCGCGACGACGTAATAGCCCAACTGCAAGGGCGAGACCAGGGCCACCAACACCAACTGGTCGAGGCGCCAGTTGACGAGATTGCCGAGAACGGCGCCCCAGCCCTTCGCGCCATACACCGTCAGGGTGCGGGTGAGGTGCGGCGCCGTCGGCTGGATCTCGGCGGGGTCGGGCCGGAAGCGCCAGAGGGCGATGAACAGGAAGCAACCGCCGACGATCGTGGCGACCATCTGCCACAGGGCGGCGGTGCGCACGGTCAGCAGGCTGGTGACGGCGAGGACGACGAAGGCGAGCAGCCGCAGCATCGGCGTCAACACGCGCTCGGTGTTGACGGCGCGGTAATTGCGCATGCCGTTCACCGCGAAGCGCAAGATGATCACCATCATCAGCAGCGGCAGCAAGAAGATGATGGTCCGCGCCAGCGGCACGACCTTTTGCATCTCCGCGCTGAAGAAATGCGGCGCGACGAACCAGAAAATCGTCGCCGCCACGATGCCGAGCGGGATCGAGACACTGATGGCCCGCAGGAAGACGACGCGGGGATCCTGGCGCAATTTCGCGATCGCGAAGGTGGTCGCCTCGGGCAGGCCCATATTGGCGATGAACATCAGCACGAACGCCGGGGCGACCGCGGCAGCCATCTGGCCGCGCTGGTCGGGCCCGAGCGCGTGCGCGAGAATCGGCCCCGAGATGAGCGAGGTGAGCGGCAGCGCGATATTCGACAGCGCCGTGAAGGCCGCGGTCCGGGCGAGTGGTCGCCCGGTCGCGGGCACAGCCTGGGGCTTCACACATCAACTCCGGATCCGGGGGAAGGGGCGGGACGCTCCCGGTCCCGGGCTCGGCGTGATGGGGTGGCGCCCGCATCCGCCGACTCCCCAGCATACGGCAAGGCCACTGGTCTACGATGTCGCCGCATTGCCTACGGAATCGAGATCCAGGGGGTATGGCGTGCGCAACAGTCCCGCTCGGCAGCGGACTTCGCGATGGGTCCGGGGGGCGGCCCCGGCGCTGATCCTTGCCGGCGCCGTCGCGATGGCCCCCGCGGGGTCCGCCGTGGCGGCCCCCGAGATCGCCGTAACCACGACCACGACCACGCCCGCGACCACGGCCGCGGATGCGGCCGTCGGCCAGGGGACCGCGGCGGGATTCGTCGACAGCGTCGGCGTGGTCACCCACTTTCGGTATGCCGATACCACCTATGGCCAGGTCGACGCGCTGCTGGGCAAGCTGCGGGCGCTCGGGGTGCGGCATGTCCGGGACGGAATGACCCCGGCACCCACCCCCGAACTGATCTCCGCCTTCCACAAGCTGCCGGATTACGGGATCAAGCTCAACCTCGTCGTCGGCTCGGCGGGCGTGTCCAGCGGCGTGCTTCCCGACCCGGCGCAATTGCTGCAGACCGCGCACGACAACAACCTGCGCTCGGTCGTCGAGACGATCGAGACCGCCAACGAATGGGACAGCAAGGGCGGGCCGACCTGGCTGGACGACCTACGGTCATACCAATGTCAGTTGTTCGACGCCGTTCACCAGAACCCGGAATGGGCCGATGTCCCCGTCGTCGGGCCGTCGGTTGCGCGCCGCTTCCGTGTCCCGCTGCTGACCGGGATGGCCGGCTGCCAGGACTATGTCAATGCGCACAACTACGCCAACGGCGGGCCGCCCGAGGACTATCTCGACCTGCTCGCGCAGGCGCGCGCCAATGCACCGGGCAAGCCGATCATCGTCACCGAGACGGGCTACCACACGGCGCTCAACCGCAAACAGAATCAGCAGCCGGTCACCGAGGATGTCAAGGCGCAATACCTCCTGCGGACCCTGCTGGAGAACTACGAGGCCGGCGTCACCCGCACGTTCGTCTATCAACTGGCCGATGAGCGCCATGACCCGACGCTGACCGAGCAAGAGGCCTACTTCGGGTTGATCCGCCCCGACCTGAGCGAGACACCCGCCTACCAGGCGCTCTCGTCGTTGCTCAACCTGCTCAGCGATCCCGGCGCGGCCGGCACCGTGAAGGCCCCGGCCACCACCGTCACGGTCACGCCGGCGGCCGGTGCCGCGGCGACGACGCCGGTGGAGCATCTGATGTTGACGCGTTCGGATGGCACCCAGTTCGTGATCCTGTGGCAGCGCGGCGCGCTGCCCGATCCCGCAGCGGCGTCGACCTCGGTCCGCCTCGACCTGAGCACCGCCACGCCGAGCTTCGTCGTCGATGGGCGGACCGTATCGCCGGCCCCCGCCGGGACGAGCATCACGGTCACCGGCCTCGAGCGGGTCAAGGTCGTGCAGGTGGGCGGCGCGGCCCCCACCTTCACCCCCACCGCGTCCGCGACGGCTCAGCCGCCCGCCACGTCCTCGGGCAGCTCCGGTCCCGGTGGCCTGCTCCTGGGGCTCGGCGCGCTCGCTCTCCTCGCCGCTGCCGGTGGGGGAGCGTATGTGGTGTACTCCCGACGCCGCCCGCCCGACGGTGAGCGCCTGGCCCGCGAGTAAGACGCGAGGAGAACGGCGCCCCGGAGACAGTCTCCGGGGCGCCGTCGCGTTCGGGCTCAGCACAAGCTGCGCCAGCAGGTGTCCGGCCCTCAGTTGGGCGTGATCTCCAGGATCTGCATCTCGCCCTTGAGCGAGAGGGTCGAGCGGGAGCTGCGCTCCGACGACAAGGCGTTGGCCGAGCTGGCGGGCGCGTAGCGCCGGACACTGCGCTGGGTCAGCCAGTCGATGCTGACCGTCGCGGAGGACGGGCTCAAGTAGCGGCGCTTGTTGGGGTCGTAGATCGCGACATTGCGCCACAGGAACAGCAGGAAGCGGCCGTCCTCGCGGGCGACCAACGCGGAGCGCAGGTCGGCGGGGCCACTGTTGAACTTGAACGAGAGCGATCCGCCGCGCGCCCCGGAGGTGCGGTACTGGCGGTTGATGATCTGGTTCATGTTGGCCAGCGAGATGAAGGCCGGCTTGGGGGACCAGTTGTTGCGCACCAGGCCGAAGTGGGCCTCGTGGTTGGTCATACCCGGGTCCGAACGGTCGTCGATCAACTCGTAGATGCCGACCTTGGGCACGTTGCGGATGAAGTACTCCAGGATCAGCCGCGGCGCATAGACGCCCGCGACGTCCTCGGGGGTGTAGTTGTGCGTGCCCTTGTACTTGCTGGCGTTGTGCCACCCGGTCTCGGTGACGATCACCGGCTTGGAGCCGCATACGCGCCGCTCCTCCTTGATGACCTCGTCACTGCGGTAGCCCGGGACGAAGCCGCCGGTGTAAAGGTGGATATTGCCCCAGTCCATGTATGCCGACTGGTTGCCGTACTCCTCGTACCCCTTGCGCATGCCGAGGGCGGGACCGACGACCGGCTTGTTGCGCGTGGCCGCATTGCCGCGGGCCGCCCGGAAGATGCGCTGCTGGTGGTTGCGCAACTCCGACACCCAATTGGCGCCGCCTTCGAGATTCCACTCGTTGGCGCCCTCCATGCTGTGGCAGGCATTGGGCATGGACGAGGCGATCAGCGACACCAACTGCTCGGGCGTCGCATTCTTCATCGCCGGGTCCTGCATGATCATATTGGTCCGGATGCCATTGGAGGCCAGCTGGTTGAGCCAGGCGACCTGGCCCTTGTTGCCGGTGTAGATCTCGGAGCGGATCCACTTGGCGCCGACGCTCTTGAGGACCCACATGACCTTGTCACGCTGGCCCCACAGCCCGGACGTGGTCGAGGTGACCGTGCAGACGCCCATGGTGTTGGCCAGGACACTCAGCGGCCGGCCGGTGGTGTCCTGTCGCTCGCCGAAGTTGATCTTGAACGCGTCGGACGTCTGTGCCAGGAACGGCGTGGCGGCGAAGCCGGCCATTCCGGTGAGGGAGGCACGACGTGAAATGCCCCCATGCGATTCGTCGCTGGGGGCGGGGTCGAAGCCGGTTGAATCGGGGGACGGTAAAGCAGGGGTTGGCAGAGTTCCCATCAAGGGGGGGACCTTCCGTGTCGCGGCCGGGCTCGGAGGTGCCTGGCCTCGTGCAGGTGCGACCGAATGTCGCAGGCGGCAGGCGCGAACAGAAGGCTCGCGACGGGGGATGTCGAAGGGTTGCCGCCGGTTGGGTACTGTCTTCGTGCTAATCAGCATGACTAAGACTCGATTAAACTGTCAACTTGGACCGTGCAAAGCCAGCCCCGCGGGGGCGCCCATCCGTGGCCGAGAGCCACCAGAACGAACAGGAGATTGAGCGTGGGGAGACTGCCTGACTTCCTCGTGATCGGGGCCTTCAAGTCGGGGACGACCTCCTTGGCACAGTTCCTGGGCGACCACCCGCAGATCTATATGCCGTGGCTGCAGGAGCCCAACTTCTTCGCCTACGAGCAGGCCGACATTGAGGGCTCGCCCCGGCCGGAGGTCGAGCGCAACTCGGTCTACAAGCGCCACCGTGCGCGGACCCTGGCGCAGTACGAATCCCTGTTCGAAGAGGCCCCGGCGGGTGCCCTGGTAGGCGAGTGTTCCCCGGAATACATGCGCTCGGCATACGCCTGCCCGCGCATCGCCGAGGAACTGCCCAACGCCAAGTTGCTGGCGATCCTGCGCAACCCGATCGACCGGGCGTTCTCGGACTACCAGGCTTTCGTGCGCGACAGCCTGGAACGGGCGCCCTTCGGCGAGGCGATCCGCCGGCCCCCGGGCATCGAACCCGGCTCGCAGTACGTCATGACGGGCTTCTACGGGCGCCAGTTGCAGCCCTACTTCGAGACCTTCGGCGCCGACCGGGTCAAGGTCATCCTCAACGAGGATCTGCGCGTCGACGCCAAGCATGTGCTCGATGACGTCTGCGAGTGGCTCGGGGTCGACCCGATGCCCGACTCGGCGGCGCTCGCCAATCAATTCAACGTCTCCGGCCGCCCGCGCAACTCCGCCGTCGCCCTCGCCTACAAGCTGCGCCGGGTGTCTCGCCCCTGGGCCAAGCCGATCGTTCCGGAACGGCTGCAGCGGGGCGTCGACTCGATTTTGGCCAACGGCCTGCAGCGCGAAAGCGTGCCCCCCGCGGTGCGCTCGGAGTTGATCGAGATCTACCGCGAGGACATCGAACTCCTGCAATCGCTGACCGGGCGTGACTTGGGCGACTGGTTGCGTCAGCCGGCGCCGAAGGCGACGGGCAAGGCCGCACCGCGATCGGCGGCGGGGGAGTCCGCGGCCGACAAGGCCGCAGCGTCACCGCTCGGCGCGATCTCGCCGTCCGCGGCGTCGGCGCGTCCGGCGGATGCGCCGGACGGCCCGGACTTCCTGGTGATCGGTGCGGCCAAGTCGGGCACGACGTCGCTGAGCTTCTACCTGCGCCAGCATCCCGACATCTTCTTCGCCCGCGAGAAGGAGAGCCACTTCTTTCTCTACGAGGGTCAGCAACCGGACTTCCGCGGTCCGAGCGATGCCGAGGAGTTCCTCCCGCTGATCATCAGCGACAAGGACCAATACCTCGAGTGCTTCGCCGGCGCCGAACCGGGCCAGCTTCGCGGGGAGGCGTCGGTCTACTACATGAGCTCCCCGGAGGCGCTGAAGCGGGCGATCGCGCACAACCCGAAGATGAAGTTCCTGGCCGTGCTGCGCAATCCCGCGGAGCGCAGCTTCTCGGCGTGGTCGCACATGATGCGCGACAACCGCGAGCCGGTGGACGACTTCCTGCGCGCCTTCGGCCTGGAGGCCGAGCGCCGGGAGGCCGACTGGTCGCCGGGGTTCTTCTACGAGTCGATGTCGCAGTATGGCGAGCAGCTCGCCGCCTGCTACGAGGCTGTCCCCGCCGAGCAGCTGAAGGTGGTGCTCTACGAAGACCTGGTGTCGCGGCACGAAGAGGCCCTGGCGGAGATCTTCGAGTTCCTCGGCCTGCAGCCGGTCGACATTGCCAGCGAGCGTGTCATGAACGCCTCCGGCAATCCGCGCTTCCGGGCATTGAACCGGCTGCTGACCCAGCGCAACCCGGTCAAGACCACGCTGAAGCGGGTGATTCCCTATGAGGCCGGTATGGCGATCGCCCAGCGCTTGGCGTCGTGGAACCTCCAGCGTCGCGACCTCTCGCACGAGGATCGTGCCGTGCTGACCCAGCGGTTCAGCGAGGACGTCGCCCGGCTGGAGCAGATCCTCGGCCGTGACCTCAGCGCGTGGAGCGACTCGACGAAGGCCGGGACGGGCACCCACAACTGAGCGGCCCCCCGACCTGTGGGCAAGCGGTCCCGGGGGGGCAGGGCTGTCAGAACGGGCGCAACCGGCGCGCGGCCAGGCGGGCGCGGCGCCCGGGTGGCAGGGCGACCACCGGCACCAGATCGGCGCTCCAATCGCGGTCCATTGCCTGCCAGGCACCGAGGCGGGCGGCCTCGTAGAACCGCGCGTGCGCCGACGACGCCGGCACCGTCAGGAGGGCCACCGTACGCCGCAGGTGGGCCACCCGGGCAAAGCTGCGCCGGACGGGCAGCGGGGGGAGGGGCGCGCCATACCCCCGGACGAAATCCCCGAGCGACGCGCGCGGGACGGCGCTGCGCAGGGGGTCGAGCAGCATCCCCAGGTCGTATGCCGCAGGGCCCACCCCGATCTCGTCGGTGTCACAGAGCACGGCCCCACCACGGCCGTGCAGGAGGTTGGGCGCGTGCAGGTCGCCATGGACGACGACCAGGTCCTGTCGGTACGGAGCGATCTCGCCGGTCAGCCGGTCGACCGCACGGCGCAGGACCACGGCCGAGGAGCCCGGGATCCGTCGGGACTCGCGGGCGCGCTCGATTCCGGCGGACACATCCGCCAGGGAGGCGAGGTCGGCCAAGTCGTGCCGGTCACGATAGGTGGCGGCCGGCGCGGCGTGGAGCGCCCGCAATGCGGCCCCGGCGGAGTGCCAATCGTGCGGACCAGGGTCGACCAGGTCCCAGGCCGTCACGACCCGCCCGCCGACATCGCGCGCACCATCCCAGCGGGGATGCACGAAGCGGGCATCGCGCGCCAGGTCGGCGGCGAGATCGACGCGTCGGCTGACGTCCTCGAGATCGGCGCCCGGTGCCGCGACGATGATCGCGACCCCCGAGCCCAGGAAGACGGCACTCGTAGAGCCCGCGGCGGTGCGCGTCAGGGTCGACGGATCGACGCCGAGGTCGAGGGCCGCGGCGCGCGCCGCCGCCGCTGCCTCCGCAGGATCCGGGTCCATCGCGACTGTCAATGCGCCTGCGCGGCGACCTGATCGACCACGGCCTGAATCTTGGCGTGGAAAGTGCGCTCCGAGAACAACTCGGCGTGGGCGCGTAGCGCGTCCGGGTCGAACGAGGTCGCCCGGAAGCGGGCGATGCCGTCCCGGATCGCCTCGGCATCACCGGAGGCCACGAAGATGCACGTCTCGCCGTCGATGCTGGAGTCGAGGTAGCCACCCGCCTGCAGGAGGATCGCGGGCGTGCCGAAGGCGTAGGCCTCGATCGGGGTCAGCCCGAAGTCCTCTCGGCTCACGGCGATCAGTGCGGCGGCGTTGGAGTAGATCCACCGCATCTGCTCATCGCTCAACCGGGAGACACCCTGGATGCGGTCGGCCGCCTCGGGGCCGACCGCGCCGTCCGGCACACCGCCGACGACGACCAGCCGCTCACCCGGACTGTCGGCGACCGCCTGGCAGATGGCGGCCACATTCTTGTAGCCCCGCGCCCGGCTGACGCACAACAAGTAGCCCGGCTCGACGCCGGGCACCGGCTCCTGCGCACCGTCGACATCGATGGATACGGGTGGGTGGATCACCGTCGCATTGATCCCGTAGGCACGCCGGATGCGCTCCTTGACCACCGTGGAGTTCGCGATGTAGACCGCCGCCTTGCGTGCCGCGCGCCGGTCCCAAACCCGCAGCAGCGGGAACGCAAGGTAGCGCGCCGGCAACCGCATCGGCTTGGGGACTTCGGGCAGATAGTCCTCCGTCGCGTAGAGCCACCGCGCCGGGGTGTGGCAGTAGATCACCTTCGCCGCGGTGGTGTTGAGCCCGTGCGCCCACCCGGAACTCGAGCAGATGACGATATCGCCGCGCTCGGCCCGGGCGAGGCTGAACGCCGGCGCGAGCACCGGCATGGCCAGGCGCGGGTCCCGACGGAACGCCTTGATCCGGCTCGGCCACAGCTTGCGCACCGTCCGCCCCCGAAACTGCGGGAACGTGCTCTCGGGCGAATAGATGCTCGTGACCACTTCGGCCTCGGGGTAGGCGTCGAGCAGGGACAGGACGACCCGCTCGGCACCACCTCGCTGGGTGATGTAGTCGTGTGCGATGTGGACAACTGGTCCCCGGGACGCGCGCTCCGGCCCGGTGCTCACCGGCCCGGTGCTCACCGAACGGCCGTGGGCGTCCCGGCAGCCTCGCCCGACCGGTTGACCATGGTGCTGGTCGCGGCATCCGGCACGGGCGTGCGCGGACGCACGCTCTTGACTGAGTAGAGCAGCACCTCGGGGTTGGCCAGCACCGGCAGCGTCGAGGCGTAGCCGCGCAGCTCGTCCATGACCTTCTTGGCGTAGGAGCGGCGAACCGATCCCGACTTCACGAGCAGGATGGCGCGGTTGACGAACGGCGCGGCCTGGATGCTGCCGGCCTGGGACGCCAGGGCCGGGCCGACGACGATCACGACATCGCGCTCGCGGGCGACCTGCTCCAGCACGGTGCCGAAGGCGGGTGCGCCGACAACGGCCTCCGACGGGCCCGCGTCGACCACCAGAACCTCACCGAAGTGACCCGTGGTCACCCCGCCGGAGGCCGGGCTGCCGGCCGTGATGGCGGACAGCGCGCTGCGGGAGGAGGCCGACGCGGAGTCGGCGTTGACGACGGCGACGCGGTGCCCCATACCGTCCAACTCGCGGGCGAGCCAGATGGCGAGGGTGAGGGGAGCGATCGACTGCCCCGTCAGCGGCGCCAGCAGGGTGACATCGCGCCCGGAGGTCTTGCTCAGCGTCGGCCACATGGTGGCGGCCAGGGCGCGGACCTCGGCCACATCGCCCTTGGGAACCTCGGGCAGGAACTGCGTCTTGGCCCCGGGCAGGTCGAGCGCGGCCGGCCAGGTCGCCTTGGCCCGGACACCGGCCGGCTCCAGGTCGCTCGCGTCGACGATGCGCCCGCTCAGGCCCTCGCGGATCCACACGAGCAGGAAGCCGAGGAATCCGCCGAGCAGGAGGCCGGTCAGGATGGGGGTCAGGACGGCCATGAAGGAGGGCTTGACGTCGGCCTCCTGGATGACCTGGGCGCCACCGAGGGTGCCGACGGACTTCACCAGCGCGACATTGTCGATGCGGGACTGCTGGACCTCGCGGCGGTCGAGCAGCGCCTGGCGGGCCGGGCCGGCAACGGCCTGGACCTGAGCGAGCGCATCGGGGTCGGCCGAGGAGAGGGCCTTCTCCAGCTTGGAGATCTGCTCGTCGATGTCGCTGATGTTGGCGTCGAGCTCCTTCTGCGCGGAGTCGAGGACCTCGGTGTTGTACTTCGACAGGGCGTCGATGTAGGCCTTCGCGATGCCATTGGCCACGGCCTTCGCGACGTCGCCATTGGGCGAGGTCACGCTGACCGAGACGACATTCGTCGTGCTCGCGTTGGCGCTGAACTGCGTCTCGTATGGCGCGTGGCCGGCCGGGAGCGTCGCCTCGACCGCCTCGGCGACCCGGTCACTCTCCATCCGGCGCTGCTCGGCGTCGACGAGGCGACCGCTGTCCTTGGTGGCATTGGTGCCCTGCGTGCCGGTCGCATACGGCAGCGTCACGGGCTCACCCACCAGGATCTGGGTGGTGGCCACGTGCGGCACGCCATTCTGCACGGCGCGGATGGCCGGGTAGGCGGCACCGATGAGCGCCAGCAAGGCGATCAACCACAGGTTGCGCCGCAGCAAGCTCAACTGACGTCGGTGGTCGAGAACGACCCCTGATTCCTCCACTGTCACCCCATGAAGCTGATGGTTTTGCATTGATCTTCCGTCGATGTCCGACTGGCTAGGTTACCGCCTCGACCGTTCCGGGCCGAACCGGCGACCAACCGGTCGAGGTTGTGTCAGGAGACGCCCGCCGGGTGCCTCGTTACGCGGCGGCGCCGCGAAGTCTTGGTGGAAAGCCGCGCATAGGCCTCGAGCACGCCGGTGGCGACCTTCTCCGGATCGAAGTGCGCGCTGCGCGCCTTGCCGGCCGCGGCGATCCGGGTCCGCAGCTGGGGATCGTCGGCCAGCCTGGCGATGGCGGCCGTCAGGCCGGCGACATCGCTCATCGGGACCAGCAGCCCATCCACCCCACCCGTCACGACTTCGGCCGGGCCGCCGGCATCGGCGGCGATGACCGCGACGCCGGCGGCCATCCCCTCGATGACGACCTGGCCGAAGGGTTCGGGGGTGACCGACGCATGGACGAGGATGTCCAGGGCGGCGAGTTCGCCCCATACGTCGGATTGGAATCCGCGGAAGTCGACGACGTCGACGATGCCGAGGTCCGCGCAGAGCCGGTGTAGGGACGCCACATAGTCGTCCTCGCCGAACATGGCCGAGCCGATCAGGCGCGCCCGCAGCCGACGGCCATCCGCCGCCCGGGCGAAGGCGCGCAGGAACACCTCCTGGCCCTTCCACGGCGCGAGGCGACCGACCATGCCGATCACGACAGTGTCGTGCGCACCCGACGCGCGAGCGGGCAGGTCCGGGGCCGCCGGAACGACATCATGGATGACCGTGCTGCGCCGCGGCAGCGTGCCCGCGGTGGCTTCGGAGTTGACGATGATGCTGGAGGGGACGACCAAGGAGAGTCCCCGGACCAGCCATACCGCGGGGGTGGGGAGGTAGTCGGAGCTGATGCGGTCGCGGACATGCCACAGTACGGGCTTGCGGGCGGCGCGCGCCGCGAGGCCGCCGATCAGCGAGGACTTCAGCGAGTTGGTGTGCACGACATCGGGGTCGATGCGCTTGAGCAACGCCCGCAGGTCACGCAGATAGCGCGCGCTTTCGGTGACCGCCGCAACGCCCAGCGCGCCAGGCTTGATGGTCTCCTTGCGGGTGTCCCGCAGGGACTCCCGCATGGGCAGGACGTGCACTGTTGCCCCGGCCTGCTCCAGCGCCGGGCCGAGCGGGCCGTCTTCACCCAGGATCACGTGCGCCTCGACGCGGTCGCCGAGACCCTCGACGAGGCGGATGAGCGCGATCTCGCCACCGGAGATCTGGGCGATGTGATCGACGAAGGCGATCCGCGGGCGCTCCTGACGGGCGGGTGTGGCCGTCATGCGCGGACCTCCGCGGCCGGGGCGGGTCGGCGGATGCGCCCGAGGGTGGCCAGACAGATCCAGAGCATCACGCCATACACCGCTCGGGTGGTGTCGGTGAAGACGATGCCGAAGGTGAGGGCGAGCGCGGCGGACGCGAGGCAGGCGTCGGTGAGATCGGTGCGGCGGGCGCGCCGAACCGCCTTGGCCGTCGCGACCACGAGCGAGCCGAGCAGGAGTGATCCGCCGATGACGCCGTACCGGGCCCAGGACTCGAACAGGCCGGAGTCGAAGTTGTGGTACTTCGGGTCGGTGAAGTCGCCGGAGTGAAGGTCGGTGGCGCGACCGGTGGCGCCGAAGCCGAGGCCGACCGGGTCACTCAACACCTCCGGGGCGATCCGCGTCTGGAACTGGATGCGCTTTTGCAAACTGGTGTCGTCGGTCGTCTGGCTCGTCGTCTTGGAGGCACGGCCTTCGATGCGGTCGATGATCGGGCCGCCCAGGACGATCAGTCCGGCGAGGAGGATCGCGATGACCGCGCCCATTCGCATGATCTTGGTGCGGCCAAGGACGAAGAGCAGGACCATCCCGAGCAACAGGCCGATCCAGCCGGCGCGGACCAGGGTCGTGCCGAGGCAGACCAACCCCAGACCCATGGCCAGGAACTGGCGCGGAATGCGCTTCTCCGCGACGGCGATCAGCAGGAGCGCAGCGAGCACCTGGCCGAGGGGACCGGTGGTGCTCAGCGTCGAGAAGGTGCGGAAGTCGCCGGGGGTGGGGTTGCCGAGGTTGGTGACCGCGGACCCGACCAGCCAGGCCTTGTCCCACGGCGGCAGGATCAGGAACTGAATGATGCCGTAGCCGCCCATCAGCATCGCGCCCCAGATCGCGACCGAGCGGATGATGCGGCGAAGTTGCTCGTCGTCCTCGATCACCTTGAGCACGAAGAGGCCGGTGGTGAGCGGGCCGATGAGATAGAAGATGTCGACGGCCGCGGCGACCGGTCCGTTGCGCACGATGCCGACCAGGGCGGCATACGCCATGCACGCGAGCGCGATCGAGAAGAGATTCATCGTCTCCTTGCGCACGCGACGGCGGGCCAGCAGCGCCCAGGGGAGGGCGACGAGGCTCACGAGGGCGGCGGTCAGGATGACGGGGCTCTGGGCGTGGTAGGTGGTCTTCCAGTCCACGAACCGGCGAAGTTCGTTGGAGGTGAACCACATGATGATCGTGAAGACCAGATAGGAGTTCCACCGGCGCAGGAACAGCAGGCCCAGGGCCATGAGCACGGCGCCCGCCGGGAAGGCGAGCGTCACGAGCTTGGCGCCGCCGACGAAACAGGCGAGCACATTGAGGGCGAACCAGCCCAGACCCAGCGTCGTGCCGGTGATGCCCCGGTCCACGCCGGCTCGCGCCGAGGCGACGCGCGCCGGGAGGGTGCTCGGGGTCGCCATCTCGAGCGCAGCGCTCACAACAACCCCCGGGAGATTTCAGGCATGACGAACGTCGATTCTAGCCCGCCGGCCCGGGTGCTCCGTCACCGTTGTGTCGGTCCCGGCCCGCTCCGACGGTATGCCGCGACCCGCCCGCGACACGATCGGCGACACGCCGGGGGGTGTCGGAGGGTCTGCCTAGACTTCAGATCCGATGTCGAATCCAGCCTCCGCAGCCGCCCCGCAGGACAACTTCGTCCACCTCCACGTCCACACCGAGTACTCCATGCTCGACGGTGCGGCCCGCATCGACGAATTGCTCAAAGCGGCCGCCGATCAGGGCATGCCGGCCATCGCCACGACCGACCACGGCTACATCTACGGCGCCTACGAGTTCTGGTCCAAGGCCCGCAAATACGACATCAAGCCGATCATCGGCGTCGAGGCCTACATCACTCCCGGCACCGCCCGCGGCGACAAGACCCGCGTGAAATGGGGTGACGGCGGGCGCGACGACATCGGCGGCAATGGCGCCTACACCCACATGACCCTGCTCTCGCGCACGACCGAGGGCATGCACAATCTCTTCCGGATGAGCTCGCTGGCCTCCATCGAGGGGCAGTACTACAAGCCCCGCATGGACCGGGACCTGCTCAGCCGCTACGCCGACGGGGTCATCGGCACCACCGGCTGCGTCGGCGGCGAGATCCAGACGCGGCTGCGCTTCGGTCAATACGCCGAGGCCAAGCAGGCGGCCGGTGAGTTGCAGGACATCTTCGGCAAGGAGCACTTCTATGCCGAGGTCATGGACCACGGCTTGGGCATCGAGCGGCAGACGCAGGCGGAGCTGCTGCGGCTGGCCAAGGAGATGGGCATGCCCCTGCTGGCGACCAACGACCTGCACTACACCAAGGCCGAGGACGCCAAGGCGCACGCGGCGCTGTTGTGCGTGCAGTCCGCCTCGACCCTGATGGATCCGGGCCGCTTCAAATTCGACGCCGAGAACTTCTATTTGCGCAGCGCCGCCGAGATGCGCCACCTCTTCCGCGAGCTGCCCGGGGCGTGCGACAACACGCTTCGCATCGCCGAGATGTGCGAGGTCTCCTTCGTGGAGAAGGAGGGGCAGTACATGCCCCGCTTCCCCTGCCCCGCCGGGGAGGACGAGACGTCCTGGTTCATCAAGGAGGTCGAGACCGGGCTGCAGGCGCGCTACCCCGGCGGGGTGCCGGCGGAGTCACGCAAGCAGGCGGCATACGAGATCGACATCATCGTCGGCAAGGG
>Ga0075158_10000143_pt1 | contig 53321 bp, 51 predicted proteins | sample JI91814BDNA_FD_70968 | JGI IMG/M metagenome (GOLD analysis project Ga0075158, IMG submission 70968) | Wastewater effluent complex algal communities from Wisconsin, to seasonally profile nutrient transformation and Carbon sequestration -... | ecosystem: Engineered > WWTP > Effluent > Algae... | reverse complement strand
CTTGCTCTCGCTATTTTTAATGAGAAAACATTAAAAATAGCTGCAATATGATATAAATGTGTTACCGATGTCTCCGGACATATCTGTTACCGATGTGCCCGGTCACACAGGATGAGGGTTACTTATCAGGTGGCACAGTCTATCAGCAATGGGGTTTAGGCTATGGTCGTTTTAAAACCAACCTAGCTTAGTTCCTGGTAATTTGTGAGATCGAAATCCGAGTCTCTGTCCCCTGCGCAGTTCTTCGCTGCTCACCCTTCCAAGCATGACCATAGACCACTTCATAGGTCAGAGGATATTTATTATCCGCGGTGCGTAAATTCGCGTAATTCTGCACGAACTGATTCCAAGAAGCTTTACCGGTCAAACCAGGATTACGCTGGGCATTGATGTTTTTTACGCCCTGCGCTTTCAATGCCCTTACTAACTTAGGTAAGGTTTCATAGTGAACTGATAACAATTCCATATCCATTACCGGCTCTAAGAAATGTTCCGCCATGAGATTATCACCAATATCATGCATATCGATAAACTCATTCACATGAGCAAAATCATTGACTCCATCCCAAGCCTGTTTTAATTCTTTAAAGGTATCAGGACCTAGAGTTGTGAACATCAAACAACCGTTCACATTCATCACGCGATTCAATTCTCTAAACACTTCCGCCATGGGAGTTCCCCAGTGGACTACTTGATTGGCAAACACTAAATCAAAGCTTCCGGTTGCAAAGGGCATCTGGCGCATATCAGCAGTTACTAACGACCATTTACGAAAAAAACTGCGTTTCTTTTTAGCTTGTATTAGCATCGCGTGAGCGAGGTCGAGACCCACTACTTCAGCCTTTGGAAACATCGTACGCAATGATTGGGAGAATGCTCCCGGACCACAACCAAGATCAAGAATTCGCTTAGGTGTTATTTTCAAATATTGCAAACGCTCAAATAAACGCTCACCAATTTCATGCTGCACTTTTGCGGCAAGCTCATACTCTGAGGCCTGCTGATTAAATGCCTTGCTAATTTCGTGTATGCTCGTCATCATAAGAACCAAGGAAAAATCAGGTTTTAGGGAATCCAACGCCCGTGCGTCAGAAGTTAATCAGTATATCACAGAGTTTACGTCTACCCGCTATTTGCATCCTTTGCAACCAATTTCATAATGGTGCTCTTGCAGCTTGCTCTTTTTGTATAGACTTAATACCAACTTTGGGCCCCGCTTGTACTTACTGCGCCTATCCATTACCCGAAAGTAACCATTTAGTTTGCGGGGCGTGTATTAAACAAAAACCGCATTTCGATAGAGCACATATAGCACATATATTTGAGGAACCCTTACGTAATCTCTTGCACCAATTTAAATACCACAATGGGCTCTATCTCAGGACCTTAATTTGTCATCTGATGCTCACCGCGTTGCCAACTAAAAACGAACTTCCTGAATGTTTAATTCCAGTCCCAATGCACCCTAAAAGGCTAAAACAAAGGGGGTTCAATCAAGCAGCAGTACTCACTCAGTCTTTGGGGAAAAAATTAAATCTACCCTATCGCCTTAACAGTTGCCAAAAAATTATTAATACCGCCCCTCAAGCGAGATTGAATGGGGAGCAGAGGCAAACCAATCTGAAACAAGCGTTTATTGCTGAAAAATTACCCTACCAACATGTGATGCTTGTAGATGATCTATTAACAACAGGTAGCACCGCCAATGAGCTGGCCCTAACTTTAAAAAAAGTCGGAGTACAAAGAGTGGATATTTGGTGTTGTGCAAGAGCTGTCTATGAATAAAATCGTTGCAAGTCATTTATTAGCAACTGAACTAAAAGCAAAGCAAATACGATAACCACTGTCTGATAGACCAAAATTTCCATCGCAACAGAGACTGGCTTGCCACGCATTTTTTCTATCAGGGCATAGACCATCGAACCACCATCCAACCCAGGTACAGGGAAAACATTAATCAGCCCTACCGCAAGACTTAAGGTTGCGATGAAATAAAGAAAAATCACTAGACCTTGTGACAATGAGGCAACCGAAGCTGCAAATAACCCTACAGGACCTAATAACACTGAAAAAGGAATAATACCACTCAACAACTGCTGTAACACCTTGAGAAAGAAATAGAGTAACTGACCAATAGTTGCATTTGCGTTATGCATTGCTGCCCCCAAAGAAGGTGCTTTTAAAACTGACTGTGGCGCAACTAAATTGGGACTTAAACCAATCGCATTCAATAAAGACTTCTCTTTACCGCTAAAATGTATCTGACTCAGATTCAAATTAAATTCTTTTATGGCCTGCGAATTGGCCTTTTGCATGCGGACTTTAACCTCAGGTTTACCCCAAAGCATCACTAATTGCATCCCTACTTCTCGCCAAGAAGGGGTTAAATTATCATTGATAGCTACGAATTGGTCCCCTGCACTTATTTCTGCATGGGCGGCAAGGCTGTTGGCTGTGACAGTTTGAATTTGAGGTAATTGGTATTGGATGCCCATTAAGAAAACCAACACCAAGGCCACCCAAGCAGTGACTATATTAGCAATAGCACCTGCACTTAGTATTATAAGACGTTGCCAGATAGGTTTTTTGTCAAAACAATGGATTAATTCGGAAGGTTTAACAGGACTTATTCGCGTGTTGAGTAATTGGACATAACCACCCAAAGGCCAGAGACCCCATACCCACTCACATCCGCTATGACTTGTCCACAAAAGTAAAGGTTTACCAAACCCAATGGAGATGCGTTTTATTTTTACAGCAAAAAGTCGTGCTGCAAAGGCATGTCCTGCTTCATGTATCCCTACTACTAAAACCAAGGTTAGCGTTATAGCTAAAACCGCTACCACCATGGTCACTCCCTATTTAGTGTTATCAACCACTAATTGCAACATGGGAGCGCCGTGTTGTCCAGCTAACTCATAACCTTGACGGTAAACTTCAAAGACCCGGTAGGCTTGATTTGATTCACTATCAATCAACTCCACTATATCGCCTTGATTGTCGACAAGCGTAACTGACAAGTGAATCTCTCGAAATTGCGAGATTTGGTAACGTTCTTTAAATAGCGCTAAGACATTTTCCAAACTTTTAATTGCCTCTTCGCTACTATGTTGACCTTGAAGGATAATATCCATCTAACTCTCCTTTTCAATTTGCACGAACTGCGCAAAAAGTGGCTACCTTAGTTGGCGGCCAAAGAAAAAAGTACTTTAGAAATATAATCAACTTCATTCACCTTTCCCCACGAATCGTTTACAATCCACAGATTAATTACCCATATATTGATAGTATAGTCTATGACGTTTGTTGCTTGCGGGCTCAATCATAAAACTGCTCCTATAAACGTGCGTGAAAAAGTCGTATTGCCTCTTGCTATGCATGATTCCCTATTGTCCAGTTTGCTGAAACTTGATGACGTGAACGAAGCCGCGATTTTATCAACTTGTAATCGCACAGAAATCTATTGTGATACCCAAAATCCGGAAGCACTGGTTAGTTGGTTAGCTGAGGAACATCATCTTAACCAAGATACCTTATTGCCTTTTTTATACGTTCATGAAGGGTATGAGGGGATTAAACATACCTTGCGAGTTGCAAGTGGCCTTGACTCAATGATGATTGGGGAACCACAAATACTAGGGCAAATGAAAAAAGCCTATCAAGAAGCTTGTCGTATGGGTAGTATCAAAAGCCAATTGCGCCCCGTTTTCGAATACATCTTTAGCGCTAGCAAAAGAATTAGAACACGAAGTGGGATAGGTGCGAATCCGGTCTCCGTAGCTTATGCAGCAGTCCAACTGATTGGCGAGTTTTTTTCTAATTACAAATCATTAAATGTATTTTTGATAGGTTCTGGTGAAACCGCCTCACTGGTTGCAAAATACTTACATCAGAAAGGCGTGCATAACTTCATGATAGCCAGCCGTACCTTGAAGAACGCACAAAAACTTGCGAATACCTTTGGTGGTAAAACCCTGGCTATTAGTGATATTCCCCAATATTTATCCCAAGCTGATATCATTATTTCAGCAACCGCTTGTCCCCTGCCTTTCATTAATAAATCCTTGGTGGAAAACGCGCTCAAACAAAGAAACCAAGCCCCCATGTTCTTTCTCGATCTCGCCGTACCACGCGACATTGAGACTGATGTTAAAGATCTCGATCATGTTCAACTTTACAATGTTGACGACATTCAGCAAATGATTGAACTTGGCATGGATGAAAGGCGCCATGCTGCTTTACAAGCCGAGCAACTCATTGAAGTCGAGCTTGATAATTACATACGCTGGCATCGATCATTACGTGCTAAAGACGTTATCTGTGATTACCGCAGTCATATGGAAAGCTTAGCCCAGCTAGAATTGGATAGAGCCTTAAAAAGACTGTCCAGTGGATACAATCAAGATGCTGTTTTACAAGAATTTAGCGAGCGCCTAGTTAATAAGTTAACCCATAACTCTACTAAAGGTTTCCGGCAAATTGCCTGGGATGGCAGAGAAGACTTATTGTCATTGGCGCAATACCTTTTTAACACAAAAGACTATCAACCCACCTATGAAGAAATCACTTGAGTCCAAACTCCAGCAAATGCTGGAGCGCTTTCAGGAAGTCGGCCGCTTGCTATCTGAAGCGTCTGTTATTGCTGATCAAAACCAATTCAAAGCACTTTCAAAAGAATATGCGCAACTTGATCCAGTAGCGACGTGCTTCACCACCTATGTCGATGCACAAAATAATTTGACGTCATTACAAGAGCTCATTAATGGGGACGACAAAGAGCTTGCTACTATGGCAGAGGAAGAGCTGGATACTGCCAAGGCAAAGGTGGAAGAACTGGATGAAGAATTACAATGGCATTTAATCCCTAAAGATCCCGATGACGAGCGTAATATTTATTTGGAAGTACGTGCCGGAACTGGTGGTGATGAAGCAGCAATTTTTGCGGGCGATCTATATCGTATGTATAGCCGATATGCAGAAACGCAAGGCTGGCAGCTTGAACTAATCAGCGCAAGCCACGGAGAGCATGGTGGCTATAAAGAAATCATTGCTCGTATTTGTGGTAATGCTGTGTATTCACAACTTAAGTTTGAATCAGGAGCCCATCGCGTTCAACGTGTTCCAGAGACAGAATCACAGGGGCGAGTACACACTTCTGCATGTACTGTAGCAATCATGCCTGAAGTGGACGAAATTGATGAGATTCAAATTAGTCCTGATGATTTACGCATTGATACTTATCGATCATCTGGTGCCGGCGGACAGCACGTCAATAAAACAGACTCTGCAATTCGTATAACCCATATCCCTACTGGTGTTGTTGTTGAATGCCAGGATGAGCGATCGCAACATAAAAACCGCTCCAAAGCGATGTCATTATTGAAGACTAGGCTCTTAGACGCTGAACAAAGTAAACAAAGAAAAGAACAAGCACAAACTCGTAAATCTTTGGTCGGCTCTGGTGATCGTTCAGAGCGTATTCGTACTTATAATTTCCCACAAGGCCGTCTCACCGACCATCGAATTAACTTAACCATTTATCAACTCAATGACGTGATGGAAGGAAATTTAACCTTAGTAATCGATTCGTTAAAACGTGAGTACCATGCTGAGCTGCTAGCCGAATTAGGACGTCATGACTAATATCCGCATGGCCTTAGATGAAGGCCTGCAAAAATTGACCTTACTCAATCCCGATGCTCGCTTGGAAGTCGAAGTATTATTAAGTCATGCTCTTAGTAAAAATCGAGCCTATCTTTTCGCCTTTCCTGAAATAAGTTTAAACACAAAAGAATACACAGCATTCCAGCATTTTATTCAGCAGAGGCTTAGCGGAAAACCGATAGCTTATATTGTAGGTCACCGTGATTTTTGGTCACTCACTTTGAAAGTGAATGAAGCTACACTTATACCCCGAGCTGACACTGAACGTCTGGTAGAGCTAACTCTTGAACTTATACCTAAAGATAGCCCTGCTGCAATTCTTGATCTTGGTACTGGAAGTGGAGCTATCGCTTTAGCCCTTGCAAAAGAAAGACCTCATTGGACTATTGATGCCTGTGATCTTAGTGCAGATGCTCTAAAGGTAGCCACAGAAAATGCTCAAATCAACAAAATTACTAATGTTACTTTTTATCAATCAGACTGGTTCTCAGCAGTCCCCCTCAAGAAATACCAAGCGATAGTAACAAATCCTCCTTATATTAATCCGACTGATCCCCATCTCAATCAGGGTGATCTACGTTTTGAACCACAATCTGCACTAGTCAGTGGCCAAGAAGGATTAGCTGATCTACAATACATCATCCAACACAGCGTAGATTACTTAAATCCTGGAGGACTTTTGCTATTAGAGCATGGATTTGATCAAAGTGTACAAGTTAATGCTATACTTAATAAATTACGATTTGATAATGTACAAAGTTGGCAAGATATACAAGGACATGATAGGGTAAGTGGAGGATGGCTGCCTAAAGGCAGCGCGTAAAAATAGATTAAAGTATTGAAGCTAAAGCTTTTTTTTGATATATCTAACCCTTTTGTTTACCACATCAGTTTTAGTAAACAAACAGGGACGGAATGCTAAAATGACTAGACAATTTATTGATAATACCAATGAGAGAACATACAAAGTGAAAAACGATACCATAGGAAGCATGGGCATTACTCCTTATCTGGAAGCAGAGGGTGAAGAGTACATGAATGAAAAGCAGCTAGCGCATATCGAAAAGATATTACTGGCCTGGCGTCAATCGTTAATGGAAGAAGTAGATCGCACCGTTACGCACATGAAAGATGAAGCTGCTAACTTCCCTGACCCCTCTGACCGTGCCAGTCAGGAAGAAGAATTTAGTATTGAATTACGTACCCGTGATAGAGAACGTAAACTCATTAAAAAAATCGAAGACGCACTTGAGCGTTTAAGAAATGATGACTTTGGTTATTGCGAGGCTTGCGGAATAGAAATTGGTTTAAAACGCCTTGAAGCTAGACCTACAGCAACGCTTTGCATCGATTGTAAAACCCTGTCAGAAATCAAAGAAAGACAGAACCAAGGCTCTTAATATCCTATCTTGCCACCCTACGTTCCGCGGCCGAAGGTCCACCTACGTTCCGCGGCCGAAGGTCCGCGGAATCCAGGCAATCTCAATCGAAGATTTCTAGATCCGCGGAACGTAGGAGCATAACCCGACCTACCTATAACCACCTCCCAATAACCTCTAAATGCTTCGCCACCGATCCCCGATTTTTTTCCAGTACTGCACTAGCATTAGCAACCATCTGATTTCTAGCTGCAACATCATCTTCTAACCTAATAACCACATCAACAAGCTCTTTAGCTTGCTCAATCATTTGTATCGCTTGTGCATCGGCAAGGTCCTTCATTATTGTTTTAAAATTATTTACTAGTTTGCCACTTATCACCGGAATACCCATCGCTATCGCTTCAAGCACATTATGACCGCCAACAGGCACTAAACTTCCCCCTACAAAAGCATAATCACTTACACCATAAAATCCCAAAAGCTCTCCCAAACTATCTAGGACAATAACTTCGTTCTCCTTAGAAATCGAAGTAGGATTGCTGCGTACACCGGTATTAAATCCTGACTCTTTGCAGAGTTTAATAACGGTTGGAAAACGCTCAGGGTGTCGAGGTGCAATTAATAAGAGAGCTTGAGGTATTGAAGCTTGCAAACGTTTTAAATGCTGCAGAATCAGCGCTTCTTCATCGTGATGCGTACTTGCTGCGATAACTACAAGTCGATCAGATCCCCATAGGTCTTTGAGTTGCCTAAACGGAACGCTAGAAATCTGATTAGTTTGCACATCAAACTTCATATTCCCTAAGGCTTTCACTAAGTCTACTTTGACACCTAAAGCAATGAACCGTCGAGCATCGTCATCACTCTGCGCCAAAATGGCATTAAACAGGTTGAGCATAGGTTGAAACAAAAATCGCAGGCGTAAATAACCACGAAAGGAAGACTCAGATAAACGCGCATTGGCGAGTATTAAGGGGACTTTAGCTTTATGCGCTTGAAAGAGTAAATTGGGCCACAGTTCGGTTTCCATAATGACACCGACCTTAGGATTAATTTGTCGGAAAAACCGCTTTAACACTCCTGGCAAGTCGTAAGGGACATACTGATGATGCACCTTATCCCCAAAATAAGTGCTAACACGCTCTGATCCAGTTGGAGTCATAGTGGTCACTAATACAGACCAACTCTTACTTAACATGGCATTAATAAGCGGTATAGCTGCTATTACTTCCCCAAGTGAAACCGCATGAATCCAAACATCGACTTTTGCATTCACACGCTTGCCCAGGTAAAAGCGCTCTGCTATCCGCTGCCGGTAAGAGGGAAGTTTTCGACCTTTCCACCATAATCGCAATACGATAAAAGGGGCTAGCAAATACATCAGCAGTGAATAGATAAAACGCATAGATTTCAGAAACCAGAAAAAGTTTAGTATATACTCAATACGCTTAGAAAGGCTATTTTGGTTAATTATTCTCCAATTCCGAATACCACCGTAGGTTGGGTTGCAACCCAACAACAATCCACTTCCCCCATCAAGATTCACTCAGGTCATGACCTAACCAACGACACAGTGCAATCTCAGTTTTCCTCAGATCTGCTATTTCTAAAACACAAAATACCGCAGTATGCTATACTCAGCGCGAGTAGTCCCATAAAGAGACATTACTATTTATGAATTTTCGCGAATTATTAACAACAAATCGCTGGTGGGGAAAATTTCTCGGAGCAATTTTTGGCTATCTAGCCGGCGGTCCTGCTGGTGCTATTTTTGGTATTTTTGTCGGTAATGTTTTTGATAAAGGTCTTGCCGTTCATTTTTCCAACCCTCACCTACTCTACCACGCAGAAAAACGTAGATTGGTGCAAAAAATATTTTTTGAAGCCACTTTTTCAGTGATGGGTCACATTGCCAAGGCTGACGGCGTGGTAACAGAAAGAGAGCTTAAAATGGCGAAGACACTCATGAGTGAGATGCGTCTTTCCAGTGAACAGAAAACACAGGCCAAAAAATTATTTAACGAAGGTAAACTACCTAGTTTTAACTTACTCTCTCTCCTAACACAACTACAAAATGCCTGCAGGGATAACCGTGAATTACTCAAATTATTCGTGGATATCCAATACCGAGCCTCTATGGTAGATGGATTAACCGCAAAGAAAATTAAAGCCTTAGACGTTATCTTTACCCATTTTGGCTTTGCCCCGCTACACCAACAAAATCGCTTTTACGCAGACTTCGGGCACAATGCCTCAGCACATGAAGCAGAGGCAGAAGAACGTAGTTATTCTTCTTCGCAAAATCAACAATACCGTAGCAGTAATTCCGCGCTAGACCAGGCTTATGCCTTACTAGAAATTAAACCAACCGATACTAAGCAAGACATAAAGCGGGCGTACAGAAAACTTATGAGCCTTAATCATCCGGATAAATTAATAGCCCAAGGTCTTCCGCAAGAAATGATCAAGATCGCTAATGCAAAAACCCAAAAAATTCTTAAAGCCTATGAATTAATATCGAGCAGTAAAGGTTGGTAACTACGCTGTAGATTTAATGGAGAATATACCCATCTTCTCTAATTGAAATGATACGGCTCTCCAGTAAAGATACCGGTTCTATGTAAGACACTAAGATAGGTGCACTTTCCGGCTTTGATTCGGGAAGTTTTATCATCCATCCGTGCACAAAGGACAGGAGTATATCTCGGCTGTACTCATAATCATGCTGTGCTCCAGGAACTTCTAAAGCAAGGTAATTAGGTCGTTTGTACTGAGTGCCTCTTTCCAACATCTGATCAACTATCCAGTCATAATCAAATTGGCCAACGATATCAAATAAAGGAAAACGGAAAGAACTCGTTTGCGGATTGATATTCTTTTGATCATCAAAAGCCGACAATAAGATCATTCCATTAATACCTTTAGCCTGCGGTTTACTAAAATAATCTAAAGATTGGGTCAGTTGATCCCCATAATGCAGAAGGATAATTCTATTATTTTTAGCTTTTCTGAGTGCACCTATAGCAGGTGGTAACTGACTTATCCAGGGGATAGTAACGTTCTTATTACAATTGAGTAAAACGACTGACCATCCGTATTGCGATAATTGTTTGGCAAAGTGGGCCAATAGTGGAGACCATTGTGGCTGTTCGCCGCCTTTAACGATTACAACGGCACCGTACTGGGTTTTTTTGGCCTCCCAATAGGGTAATGCAATGGATACTTTATTAACTTTAATCCCCAGTTGTCCTGCAGGCACACTGGAGATTAAGAAGAAAAAAACTATCACAATCCTTGTGATGATAGACATTATATACTAATCAACTAGTTCAACACCGAAGGAATCTAGTACTACCCTTGTCTTAGTCGCGAGGACTTTGTGAGCCCAAGCACTTGGATGTACTAAGTCAAAGAACAAATACCCCTCACAGACATCTGGAGTTGCTTTGGGTTTAACAGTTGATACTAATTTTAGCAGTGAATGTTTATTCTCTTCAGTTGAGATCATGTTGTAACAAGTACCAGTAATATTCGTAAACCCATAATCCGCTGGATGTTCTAACACTTCATCAAAGGCTTTGTTCATATCAAAAAACAGCCATTCAACATCAGAATATGTTTGTCTAAACTCTTCTAACATGGTGTTTAGAGAACTATTGTGGTGATTTGAAAAATACCGCATGCTTTCGACTGAATCAAACTCTAAGGCTGCGGGTGTTCTGCCTAGGTCAGGTAAATTCAATACCAGAATATGCTTAGCACCTTTTTCTACTAAGCGCTTAATACTTTTAGTAATACCAGCATTTACTATTTGTAGAGTTTTTTCTGCATCAGATGGCATACCTAGGTAATTATTTGCACCTATCCAAACAATAAAAAGACTGTCGTCACTGGCTTTGTCTTGGTGTGCTAATAAGTAAGTATCCACTTCTCTTTTGAGGGTAAATAATACATCTTCACCGTCATTATCAGAAACTCCAGCGCCACCATAGGCGTAGTTTAATAGATGAGGTGATGGACTTGGATCATTAGGAAAATAGCTTTCTATCAGTAACTCGATCCAAACAGGACCATTAGAAAAACGACCAGCAAAATAAGGTGGTGATTGAGGCAATTGATGCTTCATGGCTTCATATAGGTTTCCATTATCGGATAAACTATCACCAAATACGACTATATTGTGAACGGGTGTTGCAGCTACGAATCCAGAAAATAATAAAGCACTTAAGCTTGCTAATAATTTCATGATTACCCTTATATTATTGATTTTTTATAAAAAAAATACATTTTTGATTATATTATGAAACAAACTAATTAATCAATTTAACCACTATCTCATGGTTCGAGCCCAAAGCAAATGGGTAGGAATTTTTAAAAACTCCACTAAATACCTTATTAATATTGCCCTGTCTGCTAAAAGTCACTATAGTCCGTTTTTTTTTCGGAGGTATCGCTATGGACCCAGCACAAAAACCACTCGTCTTGCATTGTTTAAAACTTCTTTCGCAATTTCTTTGTGAAAAGAATAGATTGCAACAATACAAACAATCCTTTACTAAGGGTGATAATGCCAACCCCCGTTACCAACTAAATAAATACATAACTGATCAACAAAACTGGTATGACAACGAAAAAATCGATTTATCATCCGCTATTTTTGAGGCAATCTTTCATACCACAAATGCGTTCAAGTCAACTCATTTCTCTTCCTTCTTTTTGGAAAATGTAGTCCCTGAAATTACCAAAAACACCCATCCATCCGATAGAATCGGTTCTGTTTTAACTAATATCAAAAAATTGGAAGCAGGTCTGAAAGCGCAACCCGTAATGGATAATCCTTCGCTTTTTTTCTCAATAGCGGCAATTGGTGCTGTAGTCATGAGTTCGGCAGCTTATTACATGCGAAACAATTAACTTAAAAAAGTAAGTCGGTAAATCCGACTTACTTTTTAATTATTTAAGCGCTACCAATTAATTTGATATTTAACTGACGACCACAAACCCAGGCCTTCGTTAAATCTTGCACAACTTCTTTAGAAATACCTTTAGGTAAACGAACAGTTGAATGGTCATCATGAATCTTCAGACCGGTAATATGACGGCTTTGTAAACCGGCTTCATTAGCAATAGCACCAACGATATTACCAGGTTTAACACCATGTACCTTGCCCACATCAATACGGAATAAATCTTGTGCTGCGTAATCTTCATTAAAGGCTTTTTTCTCACCAGCAAAAGGTTTACGTTCAGTGCTGAAAGGTTTTTTATCACCAAAGGGTTTACGATCACCGAACGATTTACGATCCCCACCAAAACTCTTTCGATCATCTCCTGAGCGTGAGGATGAACGATCAGAACGACCTTCACGGTCAAAACGACCTTCCTTCACTACACGAGCTGCCTTTGGTAAGGTAACAATTTGTTTTTGCCAAGGTAAATCTTTATGTACCAATAAGGCTAATGTAGCAGCCACATCAACTGGCGACACTTCATTTTCTTTAATATACTCTTCAACGATTCGCTTATAAGAATGTAGATTTTCGTGCGCTAAACGGGCAGTGATATTTGCCATAAAACGTTGTTGTCTAGATACTTGGATCTGATGATCATTAGGAACGTTTACTTTTTCTATGCGTTGACGTGTATGACGCTCAATATTGTTGATTAAACGTGATTCTTTAGGTGTTACAAACAGTATGGTAACGCCAGAACGACCTGCACGACCGGTACGACCGATTCTATGTACATAGGTTTCGTTATCATGAGGCAAGTCATAGTTAATTACGTGTGTTACGCGCTCTACATCAAGGCCACGAGCAGCAACATCAGTAGCAACTAGAATATCAATAGCGCCTGATTTAAATTGAGTAATGATACGCTCACGCAAAGCCTGAGTAATATCCCCATGGATTGCCATTGCACGCAGACCTTGTTGTTGAAGTAGCTCAGCCACTTCTTCAGTGCTGCTTTTGGTACGAACAAAGACGATAACGCCTTGGTATTCTTCCACTTCAAGGACGCGAAGCAATGCGTCAGGTTTTTGATGACCTGAAGCGAATAAAAAGCGTTGTTCAATGCTTTTAACAGTTGCAGTTTCCATGCGGATTTCAACTGAAGCGGGGTTTTTAAGATAGGTATTAGCAATAGTGCGAATACGGTGCGGCATAGTGGCTGAGAACATACCAATTTGACGTTGCTCAGGCAGTTTTGCAAGAATGGTTTCAACATCTTCAATGAAGCCCATACGCATCATTTCATCAGCTTCGTCGATGATGAAGGTAGACAGTTTATCTAGAGGTAAAGTACCTCGGTCAATGTGATCAAGAATACGACCAGGAGTACCCACAACAATTTGTGCCCCACCGCGTAGTTGTTTTAATTGTTTAGCGTACTCTTGTCCACCGCAAAGGATAGCAACAGTAGTTCCACGTTGGTGTTTACTGAGTTGTTCGAATTGCTCGGCTACCTGAATAGCAAGCTCACGAGTGGGAGCAAGGATTAAAGCTTGTGTACCCTGCACGCTCGTCGATAATTTTTGTAGAATAGGTAGGGCAAAAGCTGCCGTTTTCCCGGTACCTGTTTGTGCCAAAGCAATAACATCGCGCCCTTCTAAAAGCAGAGGCATTGTTTCTGCTTGAATAGGTGATGGTGTGGTGTACTTCATGTCTTCCAGAGCTTTGTTGATAGCATCTGAAAAATTAAAAGCCGCGAACTGTGTATTTTCTGAATTCATATTTTTTCCCGATAAAATAAAAGCAAAAACCCAATCTTTCGCAACTTTTAATTTTATTGGTCAAATTTTGGCGAAAGCTAAAGCCTAAAAAGTAACTCATTAACAATGAGTTAGTCTCTACGGTTTAGTCTGCGTCGAAAATTCATCAAATTACTATGATGCAAAACGTCGGGCAACCTAAAAAGGTTAGGTAATGTAAAAAATGCTCACTATAATAACAAAATAACCAGCAAAATGCACGGCATTTATTACATTTCGCATAAAAAAAGGCTTCCCACCACGACAACACCCAACCCTTCACTGGACTCTATTAATAGTATAAAGGGAGAAATACCACAAAACGATACAAAGAAAATTATTTAAAAACACTCAAAAAACCTCTAGCACAAAACCCAAATTAAGTTTAGAATACCCACCTCTTCGGGCCTATAGCTCAGTTGGTCAGAGCAGCGGACTCATAATCCGTTGGTCCTAGGTTCAAATCCTAGTGGGCCCACCAATTAAAACCTTTAAAATCAATAACTTGCAATTGAATATTCCAACCCCTCAAAAACCATTGTGGGGATTTTGTGGGGCACAGTAGACACAAACTCATAAACTAATTACCTTACGTCCGTGAGATATATCTCTTTCTTTTCTATTATTTGGATTACGAAGCAATGTGAGAACCACCCCACTTTGTTGCTTTTCGCATACCTTATTTCCAGCTTCATATAGATTCTGCAATTCAGCTGAAGAGTAATGCGTAGTAATACGACCGGAACGATGCCCTAACAGATCTTGCCTGTCTTCAAAGCTCACTCCAACAGACCGCAATCGTCTGCCGAAGGTATGTTTCAGATCATGAACACGCACAAACTCTAAAGCAGCTTTTTTACGAGCTTCTTTCCAACCTGTATTATTCATACGTGTTATCGGATTGCCCTTATAGGTAAACACAAACTGCTTATGTTTCCCTCTTTGGCTTTCAACTACCGATTTCGCCGTTTGATTACAGACTATCAAGCGCTCTTCACCATTTTTAACTAGTTCAGGAGGAATAATAAACACCAATAAATGTGACAATTGAGGAATCTTAATTTCCCAATCCCATTGTAAGTGGCAAACTTCGCTCTCTCTACATCCAGTATTCACTGCAAATAATGCCATTTGCTCTAAATGAGCTGGCAACTCTGCAAAGAGTTTATATTGTTCATCCCAACTTAGCGGATATGGTTTACGTAAATCAGCTTCTGGCATTAGTTTAATCTTTGGGGCATTCAACAACCAGGTTAGCCCAAATTCATCAATCCACTCAGTTGCAGCTAGATTACAAATTCGACGGACTATTTTTAGACCATGGTTAATTGTTCTTGTTTTAACCTGATCCTTAATGCGTCCTTCAATAAACGGTTGGAGAATACCCATGTGGATCGAATCTAAAGGCATTTTACCTATATACTCAACTAATACACGTAAACGCCCAGCATCAGAATCTATGCTTCGCTTATGCTGGTTTTCGTCTAAAAACTTAATCGCTGCTTCCATAAACGTGCGCTTGGGTCTTACACCAAACACACTCGCTTGCCTTACTTCTTCGATACGTTTTGAAAAGTATTTTTCTGCTTCTTCGAGGTTGCCCGTACTAGTGCTTTCTCGAATTCTGCATCCAAAGACTGCCTTATCGATGTGCCAATAGTCACCTCTTTTGAAAAGACCTGGCGATTTTTTTCGTCCCATTGTTCCAAACTCCTCTGCTTGGTTACCGCAGGACGACCACTACACTGTATATAATCGTCCACCCATGCGTCTAAATCAAGTCGATCAAATGCAATTCCCTGAACTCCCATCGGAATTTCAACTAAATTTGGCCTGACATCATTATTAAATCGATGACGATCCATACCTACATAGGTAGGAGCATCTCTTAAGCGAATTAATCGGGGGATTAGATGAATGTTGCTCATGATTTCTTAACTCCTGTAACTCACAAACCAAAACTACTCGTTTCGAGTATTTATTAGAGCATAACGAGCACATTACTTCAATTTTTTTTTTAGACTATACCTAAAAGAATTTTATTTGTAGAATGTCTACCAAAGTTTAATATAAGGTGACATCAAATGAGTTTAATGGAAAAACTTGAACGCGCCGTAGGAAATGAGTATTTGATCAGCCATAATGATTTATTTATAAACACCAATCAAAACAATCATGCGAAGGCTAATTCTAATAAAATAGTCTCAATACAAAGACAGCATCAGCCGGATAGCAATAAGATAGTGAGAATAAAACAAGTTAATGCATAAGCTTATAGTAGTAGGGTCGGGAATAAAATCGATTTCCCATCTGACCGAAGAAACGAAACGAGTTATTCAAAGTGCTGATAAGGTACTTTATCTTATCAATGAAGAAAACCTAAAACAATGGATTCAACGAGAAGCGAAAAATTCTGAATCGTTGGATACTATCTATTTTAGCAGTGAAAAACGGATTGAAGCCTATCAGGCAATCACAAATCATATCATTGAGGAATATAAGAAGGTTTCAATTTTATGCGTTGTTTTTTACGGCCATCCTACTGTTTTTGCAGACTCGGCACTAAATGCCGTAAGACAAATTAAAAAAGATGGTGGAGAAGCCATTATTTTACCTGCGGTATCAGCCCAAGACTGCTTGTTTAGTGATCTTGCAATTGATCCAGGTGATCAAGGGTGTTTTTCAATTGAAGCTACGGAGCTGGTATTGTTCGAACGTTGCATTGATATTCATGGGCATTTAATACTTTGGCAAGTAGCAAACTTTGGTAGAATTGATGGAAAACAATCTAACAGTCTATCAGTTCTAAAAGATTATTTAAGTGGTCACTATCCAGCAGACTATTCCATCTGTCTTTATGAGGCCCCATCCCTCCCCACTTGCTCCCCTAGAATAGAATGGATTCAACTCTATGATATTGATGAATCCGTTATTTCTCAAATAACTACAGTATACATCCCACCAATCAAAAAAAAGACTATCAGCAACAAATATTTAAAACTTCTCGGTCTAACAATTGATGATTTAAACTAAAATGCTAAATACTCTGACCGTTTTAATCTATACAATACATGCCTAAGGAGCGGACTACCTGAAGGCACGTTAGGATTGTCAAAGTCATCTTCTGAATTAGTATGTAAACCAATTTTTTGCATCACTCGAATGGACGGTTTGTTTAATACTGACGTGAATGAAACTACTTCAACCAAATTCAATGTCTTAAAAGCATAATCAAGTACTTCTTTGGCAGCCTCATTTGCATATCCTTGGTTCCAGTGTTTTGATGATAAACGCCAGCCAATTTCTATCGCAGGGGTAAAAGGAGCTTCAAATTTTGCAGTAAACAAACCGACAAAACCTATCATCTCGCCAGTATTTTTAATTTCGGCAGCATATAGAGAGAACTTTTTTTCTTCCTGATGAGAAATAATTTTATCTATGAGCGCAATGGTTTCCTCGCGTGTGGATATAGCTGGGAAAAACTGCATCACTTTTTGATCTTGGTTAATAACAATTAATGTTTCAACATCCTCTTCTTGAAAAGTGCGCAGAAATAATCGTTCTGTTTCTAATATTATCATATGCATCCCTTATTGTTTTCTTAATCTAACGCAGCCTCTAAATAACTTCGCATCGCTGGCAAATTGCGTTTTGTCACTGCAATAAGAAAAAACAAATCTGTTATCTATACCTTCTAATTCCCCAGAACTATTAATGCTCTTATTACTAGAGGATTTATAGTGGTAAAAAGAAAATTCAGTTTGTTTGCTTACATGGTAAAGTGGACTCCCAAAAGCGGAACTATTATCTGCAGTAAACTCCAACTGATAAGCCAACAGTACATTTTTTAACATTTCTAGTTCACTATAAGCGCTGTTGCTCTGATTGGTTTTAAATGTATTAATCTTGGCAAATGGGCACTGTAAGGGATAGTAAATACTGTCAGACTGACTATTCAAGGTTGACGGCACCATTATTGTCGCTGTGTATTCTAAGCCATAACATTCATTATAAACTTTCTGAATGGTTTTAAGCGGAAAGTATTGCTCATCAATGGCCGGCTTCACACCAATACCAGAACCCATGCAAATATTAAAAATGTATTTTGCTGTATCCATAATGAATGGTGTAGGCCTGAAACGATTAATACTCTTAGCACTGAGGAATAAATCATTACAGGAGGCATCGTAGGTATTTTGCGTAAGCTTTTTCCTTAACGATTCTGAGAAGTATAGTTTCAGCTTAAGCCATTTATCATTATGTTTAACTTCATTGATAAACTGCTCGGAAAAATAAAGAATCTCGTTATGCCAGTTATCGATAGTATTTTTATCCTTCAAAATCTCTTTGAATACCTGATAATGTTCATATGGAGACTTGGGAGCAGGAATAGCGACATTAAAATATTTCTGGATGCGAGCATGTTTTCTTTTGCATCCAATGTTAGGGAGTAAAAAGGAGGAAAGCGCGCCAGAAGAAACGGAGAGCACGTTATTATCTACAGTCTGATCCTCATCAAAAATAACCTGCATATTAAAAATCGCCCCAGGCCCCTGAACACAATCTGGGAAAATACGATCCTCTTCCCCAAAATAATGCCACTCACAAAACTTATCCATTATTAGGCCCAAGGGCAGACTATTTTTGCCATAGCCAAGATGATTGAATAACTCATTATCAATATGCTTACTGTCAATCTTTACCATTTGACCATTGCTGTCTGGCAAATAGGCATGATTTTTAATACCGAAATGTTCACCAAATTTATACCGAGCTACAAAGAATGGTATATTATTGTCAGGATTAATTTCTTCAATAACACGATATATAGATTCGTTGACTTGCTTAACCTGATGTTTGACTTCATCCCATGAAACTCTAGTAATTTTGTTCATTCCTAAACACCCATACAGCAATTAAATATCAATTATCATCCCTTGAAAATAAGGATAATTGCATAAAGGGATTAAGTTTATCCATATTTAATGATAGAGTCACCTTCCAAAGTAATTTTATGGAAAAAATATGTTGTTATCAGAAAAAATGCCAAAAGGAATTATGCCTCTATATTTAATACAGGCTTTTTCAACCTTTTCCTATGCTATTCTATATTCATCATTGTCTCTGTTTCTCACTAAACAATTAGGAATGTCCAATACTCTCTCAAATAGCATTGTTGGGTTATTTCTAGCTTTTAACTATGTTCTACATTTACTTGGCGGAGTAGTTGGTGGACGATTTTTAAGTAACCGATCATTGTTTTTTATTACCACAGCCATACAGACTATTGGTATTTTATTATTGGCCCTTTCAATTAAATCACTGCTTTATCTTGGACTGAGTTTATTCCTAGTTGGATGCGGTTTAAACACTACCGCATATAACAGTATGCTGACTCAACTTTTTGCACCGGATGATAATCGCAGGGATAAGGCATTTTTCTTGAGCTATTCTGCTATGAATGTAGGTTTTTGCGCTGGCTATATCATCAGCGGCTTTTTCGATTACTCCAATCAATATCAAACTCTCCTCTATGCCAGCATAATTCCAAACCTAATCACTCTTTTCTTAATGTGGGGCTACTGGTCAGACTTGCATGATCATGATACCCCATTACTTAAAGTTAAAGGCAAAGCTTCGTTAAATTTCAAAAAATCTATTGGTTGGGTAATTGTATTATCTCTTATCCCATTTACCCTGCTTTGTTTTCATAAAGCCCAGTTCAGTAATGGAGTTGTAGTGGGCCTCAGCATTATTATGTTTTTTGTCATTTTATACCTTGGCTTCCAACAAAAATCGACTTTGGATAAGCAAAAGATTATGACTTTTCTCATCCTAACAATAACCTCAATTTTATTTTGGATGATCTACTTTACAGGACCAATGGGTGTAACTTTATTCATTAAAAACAATGTCGATAAACACTTGTTTCAATATGAAATGGCAACTCAATGGATCTTAAATATCAATGCCATCGTGATAATTATCGGCGCACCATTATTATCATTAGTTCTCACACGTATGCAGGAAAAAGGATACACAGTCTCAGTAACCACCCAATTTATCTGGGCTTTTATAATACTGGCCGGTTCATTCTTCTTGTTATCCAGTGGTATCCACTCTGCTAATGAGCAGGGATATATTAGTGTTTATTGGGTGATACTCCATTTTACCCTGCAAGCAATTGCAGAGTTACTTATGGGGCCAGTAGGCTATGCCATGATCGGTAGAATTTCACCACCGCAATTACAAGGAGTGCTCATGGGAACTTGGATGATGGTATCAGGCGTATCAGCGTCGTTATCACAATACTTTTCTAATGCTATGACACAAGGCGAGTCATCTAATCCATTACTCTCTAATAGCGATTATCTAAATGTGTTTAACCAACTGGGTATGTGGGCATTATTGGGTGCAGTCTTCCTTTATTTAATCGCGAAAAGAATTAAACCCGTGATTGAGCAGAAAACAGATTTAGTATCAGAGGCCATAATAGGCATATAAAAAAGATATAAAAAAAGGGAGTATTGATTTAAAATTGATCGAAATCGCATTTTACCTCTGATTTTCTCCGTGTAAAAAAACTAATTTTATCGATATCACGGCTGTGGTTTACTGTTTTTCGGTTGGTACACCGTTTTAATATGATGTGAGGATGTTACATGGAATGTTTTATTGAGGTTTCAGAACCCGTTATTGATATTAAATTTAAACTAAAAAAAGATACTCAAAAATATTTAATTGATTATATTCTGTCTTACAGTGAATTGGATTTTAAGAAACTAGCCCAGATACTTGAGGCTAGTCCGTTAATGCTCGGTCAAGTATTGGCAGGAAAAGAGTTTTTAGGGCCTGCCAAAGCTCATCATCTATTCCATTATTTCACCATGCTGATTGGAAATTAAAGCTTTAATTTCTCTTTATCCTAGATCTGTTCTATGGTTTTTATCTCCATAAAGAGCAGATCTATCCCTCAAATACAACAATATTAATACATCCTGTCCATAATCATGCTTATAAATTGATCCATCAATATAAATTCGTTAGCATAACCGGTTTTAAACCTTTTTAGCCTAATGTTTTCTAGTTTCATTGGCTATACTTGTTTTATATTGCAATAATCAAAAGAGAACAGCAATGAATGATAGATGGTTATCGGTTGATGAAATTGGCGGATATCTGGGGGTTAAAAGAGATACAGTCTATAAATGGATTAATGATAAAGGAATGCCTGCCCACAAAATTGGACGACTTTGGAAGTTTAAAAAAGAAGATGTTGATAATTGGGTTAAAAAAGGTGAAGCAAATGTCTCAAACAATGAAAGTTTGAGCACTTCCTGAGTTACTACTAAATGAGAAAGACATGCCATGCAGCTAATAGATAACACTTATAATTTATGGGGTGATGAACTTAAAAAATCACTACATCCCGGATCTAAATTAAAAATCGCTGCATCCTATTTTTCTATTTATGCATTTGAAGCACTAAGAAAAGAATTAGTCCAAATCGAATCGTTAGAATTTATTTTTACAAAACCAGCCTTTGTTCCGAATGATGCAACTGACAAACTGAAAAAAGAGCATAGAGAATTTTATATCCCCAAAAAGATCCGAGAAAAAAGTCTTTATGGGACTGAGTTTGAAATACAATTAAAAAATAAACTTAATCAGCGAGCTATTGCTAAAGAGTGTGCCGCATGGATAAGGCAAAAAGTTAAATTTCGATCTAATTCAACTAAATCACCAATGCAACAATTTGCTTGTGTCGATTCGAATTCAGAGCAAAGCGTTTATACCATGATAAATGGTTTTACTGCAGTCGATTTAGGTTATCAAAAAGGTGATGCAATCTCTAATTTCATTAGTAAAGATAATACATCTAAAAATACCACAGCCTTCTTGAAGATGTTTGATCAAATTTGGAATGATAACTCAAAAGTTGAAGATGTTACTGATACAGTCTGCTATCACATAGAGTCTGTGTATCAGGAAAACTCTCCAGAAAAAATGTATTTTTTTATTTTGTACAACATTTTTAATGAGTTTTTAGAAGATTTAAATGAAGACATTCTTCCTAATGACTTAACAGGCTATCAAAATACAGTAGTTTGGAATACGCTGTTTAATTTTCAGAAAGATGCAGCAATTGGCATTATCAATAAACTTGAAAAATACAATGGTTGTATTTTGGCGGATAGTGTTGGGCTTGGCAAAACCTTTACCGCGTTGGCTGTCATCAAATATTACGAACTCAGAAACCGATCTGTTCTAGTGCTCTGCCCTAAAAAGCTAGCCAATAATTGGCTTAACTATAATAAAAATCTTAAGACTAATCTATTAGCGAAAGACCGCCTGAACTACGACGTCCTCTGTCATACTGACTTACAACGAACATCCGGAGAATCATTTGGCATTCAATTGGATAGAGTAAATTGGGGTAATTATGATCTGGTTGTCATTGATGAGTCACATAACTTTAGAAATAATGAAGCATATAAGGATAAAGAAACACGTTATCAAAAACTCATGAATGCGGTTATTAAGGATGGTGTGAAAACAAAAGTTCTCATGTTATCCGCAACTCCTGTCAATAACCGATTTAATGATTTGCGAAATCAATTAGCCCTAGCTTATGAAGGAGAGTCAGAAACGCTCAGGGATAAATTGAAGACAGGAAAAAGTATCGAGGAGATTTTTAAGCAAGCCCAAGCATCTTTTAATGCTTGGGCCAATTTACCAATTGAACAACGCACTGCTAAAGCTATTTTGGATGTGCTTGATTTTGATTTTTTTGAATTGCTGGATAGTGTTACTATAGCCCGTTCGAGAAAACATATTGAAACATTCTATGATACCACAGATATTGGCTCATTCCCGACTCGGTTGAAACCAATTTCTTATCGCAGCCCTTTAACTACTCGCAAAGACACCCCAGATTTTAATGAAATTTACCAAGAGCTTTTACGACTCAAATTATCCGTCTATGCGCCTGTAAGCTATATATTGCCAAGCCGGATAAAAAAATATGAAGATTTATACGATACAACTATTGAAGGTGGTAAAGGAAAATTACGACAAATTGATCGTGAAAGAAGTTTACAGTCTTTAATGACTACTAATTTACTAAAGCGATTGGAAAGCTCCGTTGAAGCATTTCGTTTAACTTTAAAATCATTAAAAAACAACCACACATTTATTTTAAATAAGATAGAGGTTTTTAAAAATTATGGTGGAGATTCATCCATACATGACTTAGCAGATTCATTAGATAAATTAGAAGCTGAAGATGAAGATTTTTCTGATCTGGGTGACTTCAGGACTGGTGGTAAAGTTCAAATTAATTTTGCTGATATGGATGTACCCTCTTGGGAATTCGATTTGAAAGCAGACTTTAAGGTTATTAGTGAGTTACTCGATTTGATGGAAAAAATTCGTCCTGAAGATGATGAAAAACTTCAAAGTATCAATCAACATATCGCAAATAAAATTGCTAATCCCATTAATCCAGGGAATAAAAAAATATTAATTTTTACTGCTTTTGCTGATACTGCTGATTATTTATATACTTATTTATCACCTATATTAAAAGCCCGAGGTATCCATTGCGCAAAAGTAACAGGAAGTAATGGTGCAATTACGACCTTAAAAAAAGGATATGATTTTCAAACCATCTTGACGTTGTTCTCTCCCCTTTCCCTAAAAAAGGAACAAGTTATACCAGACGAACCTGAGGAGATTGATGTATTAATTGGCACTGATTGTATTTCAGAAGGCCAAAACTTACAGGATTGTGATTACGTGATTAATTATGATATTCATTGGAACCCTGTACGCATCATACAGCGTTTTGGTCGAGTTGATCGAATAGGCTCCAAAAATAAGGTAATACAATTAGTTAATTATTGGCCTGATATCACTCTAGATGAATATATTAACTTAAAAGAACGTGTAGAAAATCGCATGGTCATTGTCGATGTAACAGCAACAGGCGATGACAATGTTCTATCAGCTCAGGCTAATGATGTTTCATATCGGAAAGAACAATTGCAGCGTTTACAAGACGAAGTAATTGAAATGGAAGATTTAAAAACAGGAGTCAATATTACCGATTTAGGACTAAATGATTTTCGAATGGACTTAGTTAATTATGTTAAACAGCATGGAGATTTAGATGACTTACCGGGTGGCATGCATGCTATCTTATCAGCCTGTTCTGAGAAGGGATTATATCCTGGTGTTGTTTTTACATTAAGAAACAGACAACAAAGCATAAACATAAATCAGCATAATCGTTTGCATCCCTACTATTTGGTCTATATCAAGGAAAATGGCGAAGTTATCACGGATCATACAGCCGTCAAGCAAATATTGGATTTGCTGCGGGCAAATTGTAAAGGGCTCGATAACCCTCTATTAGATATCTGCGGACACTTTAATAAAAAAACTGATGATGGACGTAATATGGACTTTTACTCTGACTTATTAAATAAAACTATCCAATCCATCATCCAGGTCAAAGAAGAAAAAGATATCGATAGCTTGTTTACGCAACGTAAAACTACCGCATTAGTCGACTCAATCAAAGGATTAGATGATTTTGAGCTCCTTAGCTTTATCGTTATAGAAGGAGAAAAATGTGGTTGATTTGCTGAATTTTCCTCAAAAAGCCGCCGTTAACAGACAGATAACCAAGAAAAAATTATTTGAATGGATTCAAACGAATACAGCGATTAAAAATCTATTCGCAGCACAAGTTGAACGAATGATTTGGGCTTATAAGCTTTCTCCCGAAACTACCAATTTATCCTCAAAAGAAGGCATTGACGAAATTCAGATATTTGAAATTTTCCTTAAAGGCAGTGAACTTAACAATGAACTTTTAAAAACAATTGATAAAGTGATACCTTCCCCTATCTTATTTGTGATTTATGTTGACCAAAGTATTCAATATCGAGCAGCATATAAGCGCGTTAGCGATGCTGATTCAACCAAGTGGGTAGTCGGTGATTATTTTGAAAGCACTTGGATGGCCAAACGATATATAAAGTCCGATTTACCACAAGCATTAGATTTGAAAAGTCTTTATCATTCCCTGTTGCAAGAGTTAATTCCCCTGGCTAAACGTCAAGATGAATCGATTGAGCAGCTATTAACTCGTTATCAGGCATTAAATCAGTTAGAGCGAAAATCAGAGCAATTGCAAAAGAGACTACATCAAGAAAAACAATTTAACTATAAAGTTGAAATTAATGCTCAATTGCGTGACGTAAAAAAACAAATTGAACAATTAAAAAATTAAATAAAGAGGTTGAAACGCATGGATTCTTTAAAAATGCATAGTAAAAATATTACAGAAGAGAATATTGAAAAGATAGCAGCATTATTCCCTAATTGCATCATTGAAGCCACAGATGAGCAAGGGCGGTTAAGAAAAAAAATTGATTTTGATTTGCTACGGCAGGAATTGTCTTGGGAAATAGTGGAAGGGCAACAAGAGCGTTATCAATTGAATTGGCCGGGTAAGCGGCTGGCATTGTTAACCTCTAACGCGCCGATTGCCAAAACGCTTCGTCCTTACCGAAAAGAAAGTGTTGATTTTGACAAGACGCAGAATTTGTTTATTGAGGGAGATAACCTGGATGCTTTAAAGTTATTACAGGAAACGTATTTGGGGAAGGTGAAGATGATTTATATCGATCCACCATACAATACAGGAAACGACTTTATTTATGAAGACGACTTTGCAGAGAATACAGATGAGTTTCTCAAACGGTCAAGTCAAAAAGATGAAAATGGTAACCTGCTGGTAGCGAATACAGAGGCAAATGGTAGGTTTCATTCAGATTGGCTTTCTATGGTGTATTCGCGATTAAAATTAGCAAAAAATCTTTTAAGCGAAAATGGCATTATTTTTATCTCTATTGATGACTGTGAATCTCCTAATTTGAGAAAAATTTGCGATGAAATTTTTGGTGAAAATAAGTTTATAGCTCAGCTAATATGGAAAAGTCGGCAGAATAAAGATAATCGGACAAAAAACGGTGCGTCAATCGATCATGAATATGTCATTGCCTATGGAAAAGTCATTCGAGGAGTAGAGAGAGATTTAAAAGGATATTTAAATTCAGATAACGATCCTCGTGGCGACTGGACAAGTGCAAATATGGTTGGTCTTGCAACTGCTGATAGACGCCCAAATCTTCATTATGTTTTAGTCGATCCTGCTACAGGCATAACCTACGGTTGCCCACCAATGGGTTGGCGCTATGACAAAAACACTATGGCTAGATTGATTTCAGAAGGGAGAATTCTTTGGCCATCAAGTTCTGATGGCCGACCAAGAAAAAAATCATTTCTTAATGAGTTATCATCAGAAAGAACTGGGTATTCATCGATTATTGGAACTGATATTTATACAAGAAATGGTACAGCAGACATAATCGAACTCTTCGGGTACAGGAGCATGGATTTTCCTAAACCAGTTGACCTAATAAAGGAACTGATTAATCAGGCTAACTTAGAAAAAGACGAAATTGTTTTAGATTTCTTTTCTGGCTCTGCAACAACTGCTCATGCACTTATGGAATTAAATGCTGAAGATGGTGGTGAACGTAAATTTATTATGATTCAAATTCCAGAAGCCTGCGATGAAAAATCAGAAGCTTATAAATCTGGGTATAAAACTATCGCAGAAATTAGCAAACAACGTATACGCCTCGCTGGCAAAAAAATCAAAGAAGTTAATGCTGTAAAAAAAGACATTGACAAACTTGACATTGGCTTCCGAGTCCTCAAAGTAGACTCCAGTAATATGCTCGATGTTTACTACACAACAAACACTATTCACCAGGATTTATTAACCCAACACATTGATAACGTAAAACCTGATCGAACCCCAGAAGATTTACTATTTCAAGTCCTACTAGACTGGGGCGTTGATTTAACCCTCCCAATCACAAAAAAAATTATCCATGATCATGAAGTGTTTTTTATCGATGAAGATGCTTTACTTGCCTGCTTTGATAATGATGGAAAAATCACAGAAGAATTTGTGAAACAGCTAACCCAATACAGTCCTCTTAGAGTGGTGTTTCGGGATGATGGTTTTACTTCAGATAGTGTCAAAATCAACGTGACTCAAATATTTAAGCAGTTATCTCCACATACTGAGGTCAAAACCATATAGGATTTTAAAGTAAATGATGAAGTTAAAATTTAAGCATCAAGCTTATCAGGCGGAAGCAGTCGACACTGTCGTACGATGTTTTAATGGCCAGCCAAGACACGAGGGAATTTTATACCGAGTCGATCCGGGATCTCAATCCAAAGGCCAGATAGATATATTCGATGATTCCGGTTTTAAAAACGCTGATTTTGATATCGATGAGGCTAGGATTTTAAAAAACATCCAGACCATACAGAAAAGGCAAAATATACCAGTATCCTCAATGCTTAGTAAAAATGCTATTGCGCCGGTGAATCTTGATATTGAAATGGAAACTGGGACAGGTAAAACCTATTGCTATATTAAAACGATCTTTGAAATGCATAAACAGTATGGTTGGTCTAAATTCATTATCATCGTACCGAGCATTGCTATTCGCGAAGGAGTATATAAAAGTTTAGAAATTACCAGTGAGCATTTTCTTGAACAGTATAGTAAAAAGGCTAAGTTCTTTATTTATAATTCCAAGGAGCTTCACAATATAGAAAGCTTTTCTTCCGATGCTGGCATTAATGTGATGATTATCAATGTGCAGGCTTTCAATGCGAAAGGCAAAGATAACCGCCGTATCTATGAAGAACTAGATGATTTTCAAAGCAGGAGACCCATTGATGTTATCAAATCAAACCGTCCAATTTTGATAATAGATGAGCCGCAAAAAATGGAAGGCGGTAAAACCCTAAACTCCTTAGAAGAATTTAACGCACTAATGGTTTTGCGTTACTCTGCAACCCATAAAACAACACATAATAAAATATACCGTCTTGATGCTTTAGATGCTTATAATCAAAAGTTGGTTAAAAAGATATCTGTTAGAGGCATTACGGTAAAAGGATTGAGTGGCACCAATGCATATTTATATCTTGAGTCGATTGAGATATCGACATCAGCACCCATTGCGAGACTTGAATTTGAAATAAAGCAGAAAGCTTGTCCTATCAAGCGGGTTATTAAAAAATTCAAAAAAGGCGATAATTTGTTTGACTATTCTAACGAACTTGCAGAGTATGAAGGCTATGTGATTAGTAATATCAATGCGATTACTGATACAGTAACTTTTACTAATGGTCTTGAAATCACCGCAGGTGAAGCTCATGGCAATGTTAATGAAAGCACTTTGCGACGTATACAAATACGTGAAGCGATTCGAGCCCACTTAGAAAAAGAACAAGCGTTGTTTTATCAGGATATTAAAGTATTGTCTTTATTTTTTATCGATGAAGTGGCCAAGTATCGTCAATATGATAAACAAGGTCAAATTGATGGTGAGTATGCCAAAATGTTCATCGAAGAATATGAATCGTGTCTGGAAGAAATAGACTTTTCGGAAAAACAAGAGTATCGGAAATACATACAACAGCATGATGCTAATCAGATACATAATGGTTATTTCTCTATTGATAAAAAAACTAAGCAGTTTATTGACTCCAAAACAAACCAGGCAAAAGAAACTGATGATGTTGATGCTTATGATTTGATTCTCAAAGATAAAGAAAGACTACTTTCTTTTGAAGAACCCATTCGTTTTATATTTTCTCATTCTGCTTTAAGAGAAGGCTGGGATAACCCTAATGTTTTCGTCATTTGCACATTAAAACATAGCGACAACCAAATATCCCGTAGGCAGGAAGTTGGCCGAGGTCTCAGGTTATCAGTCAACCAACATGGTGAGCGTCAGGACCATCCTTCAACAGTACACCAAACCAATGTGCTCACAGTAGTTGCGAGTGAAAGCTATAAAGATTTTGTGAGTGCATTACAAAAAGATATTAGTGAGTCTTTAACAGAAAGAGCTAGAAAGGCGGATATTGATTATTTTACTGGTAAAATAATTATACAAAATAATCAACAACACGAATTATCTGTTTTTGAAGCAAAGGATATTTATCGATATTTAATTAAGCATGATTATATTGATACTGATGAAAACATTGCTCAAAAATTTCATGATGATTTGGAATTCGGCAAATTAGCAGAGCTTCCTGAATCACTGAGCGCTATGACTGATCAGATAATTGAATTAATTAAGGGTGTATATAGCGATGCGCTATTACCATCTATCGTAAATGATCGTGGGTTTAAAATTAATCCGTTAAACCAGAATTTTCACAAAAAAGAATTCAAAGAACTATGGAATCGAATCAATCGAAAAGTTGCATATAACGTACATTTTGACTCAAATGAACTCATTCAAAAGTGTGTGACTGAACTTGATAAAAATCTAAAAGTAAGCCCCATGTCCTATACAATTCAAACTGGAGAACAGCTAGAAACTTTTAGCGCTCATGAATTAAAACAACAGAAAGGCTTTATTCTTAAAGAATCAACATCTCAGTATGAAACCAGAGATATCGAATCAAAAGTTCGCTATGATTTGGTTGGGAGCTTGGTTGATAACACCCAATTAACCCGGAAAACAATTTCCACAATTTTATCTAAAATAGATCATAAAGTGTTTGCTAAATTCAAACAAAACCCCGAGGAATTTATTAGCCAAACATCAAAGATAATCAACGAACAAAAAGCATCCGTAATTATTGAGCATCTCGCATACGATACTTTAAATGACAAGCATGATTTGGATATTTTTACTGGCGCTCAAGTCAAAGAAGATTTCAGTCTTGCTGGAGCCCCCCTGCACCGTCATATCTATGATTATGTTATTACTGATTCAAATGTAGAAAGAAACTTTGTTGAAGAATTAGATACAAGCTCTGAGGTTGTGGTTTATGCAAAATTACCACGAGGTTTTGCCATACCAACTCCCGTAGGTGATTATAATCCTGACTGGGCGATTACATTTAAAGAAGGAGCTGTCAAGCATATTTATTTTGTTGCTGAAACCAAAGGCAGCATGTCTTCATTGCAACTACGGGAAATTGAACAGCATAAAATCAACTGTGCCAGGAAATTTTTTCATCGTTTGAATAAAGATCTTCATGAAAATAAAATTAAATATGAAGTGATCGATAGCTTTTCTGCACTAATGGATATTGTTGGTTCCTCTTAGTGTAATAGCCATACAAGTGGTGTTTATTATTTTGCAAACGATAAATTAAACTAAGCAGCGATTCTCGAGGAAATTAGGTGAATCTGAAAATACAATGGCATAAGAAGTTTTTTCAAAAACTTAGGAATAAGCAATCTTTGATACGTGCTAAGTATTGGCAATATTTTTACAATACACGAAACAATTTGTACTTATTTTACTCCAATCATAAATTAATCTGCGCAAGTCTAGTTATTGTATTTTTGATTATATTAAATACATCTATCTATACCACTATAAAAAAGTATGTGAATGTTTATTTTGGAATAAACAATAATTTAGATACTCTGCAATCGCTTTTTTTAGGAATAGGTACCGCATTAATTGGAGCAACTGCGATAGCATTTTCTTTAATTATGTTTGCGATGCAAGTTAATGTTGAAAGATTGCCCTATGGTCTTTTCAAAAAATTTAGCACAGATAGAAAATTACTTAGTTTATTTATTTGTATAATGTTGCTGGCTATTGCTATTAGTTCTATGTCGTTAATTCAGGATGCAAAGTGGGCTACAAAGTTCTGTTGTATTGCTTTATGGGGTATTTCTCTAATTGTACTTTTAACCATAATCGCTTATAGACGGGCATTGACATTAATAAGTCCTTTTGATCAATTATCAATTCTTACATCTGATACTAAAAAGAATCTTGTCCTTTGGACGAAAGCAGCAAATAGGGCTATTCCCTTACTAGAAAGGGATACTCCGAATAATGCAGAAAGTCCAACATTAACATCCGATCATGAAATAGAAAAAGCATTTTATCTAAATAATCTACATCCTTATTGGACAAAAAAGGCACTACAAGCTATAGAGTATTGCATAGCCATTTCCCGATACCATGCGGTTCAAGGCGACTATGAAATCTCTCAAGCTGCTATAAACAGTATTGTTATAATTAATCAGCACTATATTTCAGCAAAAGGGAAAACTTTTTATGTAGATAACCCTTTTTTCCCAACTCACTTATCCAATGATGAATTCATAACTAAAACATTAGAAAGTTTTAGAAAAAATGTACATATGGCCATTGCCCGTGGAGATGAGCAACAAATAATCCAATATCTTCATGGATTTGAAAAACTTTGCCGTAATTATTTAGCAATAGATTATTCAAGTGATAATCCTACAAAATTTCATGCAAACCTAGCAGCTGGTTATCTTGTGAGTGCTCTAGAATCAACTATACCCAATAAGCTTATTGAAGTTACTATGGAAGGAATTAGAGCTTTAGGTAGAGTAGCGCGCCTCATTTCCCATTATGGTAATGAAAATGATATCTGCACATTATCGGAAAAAATTTCAATATTTGCTGCAGCACATGCAATTGATAATAATTTATGGCCTGCAGCACAAACGGGTACAAATGAACTAGCTTTATTAACATTGTCTTTAATAAATAATTCTCAAAGCCTATCAAGATATGCGATTGATAAATTAAATGATGATGTTAGATTTATGGCCGAAAATGTAGTAACTAAATCAGAATTGAGTGGTGTTAAAATATGCAGTAATATTCTTGCACCTTATTATTCTGTTGTCGATCCTAATTCATTGCAGAGCAAACTAAGAGAGCTATGTAATGCTGTCTTGAGAGCAGAAAACGATGATCCTAGCGCAATAAAAATAATAGAACACGTCGCAATGTGGGGAAACAAACTCAGCGAGATACAAAAAAAACTCTTCCTTTTAGCTCTTAACACCGAGTCCCACTTTACATTCGATATTATTAACTGGATTGTAAACATCACAGAAATATTCTTAGCATTATCTAATGCCGAAGCTTGTGGTGAATATTATAAATCAGAACTTCAAAATAATGCTAGGAAACTAATCTGTACTCTTTCCTTTCATTCAGATGAGGAAAAAACAATAAGATTACTTGAGACTTATCAACTTACAGATCTACTATTTGGGGCTGCAGTGACAGCAAAAAATCGAGATTGTATAGATATTGCATTAAAAATAAGAGAAATGATGCTACTTTGGTTATCTAAATCAACACAATCATCATTCAACCGAACAATTTTTGAAGATACTTGTTATGGATTAACTTGTTTAGATATGATTCTTGAAATGCAAAACAATAATTTAATAAAAGACATACAAAAAATTCTTGATCAGGAAAAATCCATTGGTGACGAAGATAAAGTAATCATTGCTCAAAAAATAGAATCTAGACTTAACCGTCATTATTCTCGAAATTATTCCAGTAGTAAAATTGAATCGGCTTTAATCTATGCTGATAAAGAGAAACTCAAATCAACTTTAAATAAATTAGTTAAGATTATCAAACCACCTGAGAGTTAATCCTTAAGTTTACACTCTTAATGCTCTAACCAAACAAATTCCACTTCCAATTATTTGAGCTCGCATTTCACTGGAGCTAACTCGAATGTCAGCCCAATCTCCGTTGAGTGCAATTAACTCAAACTGCTTAGCCTCTTTAGAGACCGATAATTGCTTATACTTGCGAACAATCACTTCCTGCTCTCCTTCCATCAAAGCCACTACAAAATCACCAGGCTTAGGGCAAGTATCAGGATCCACAATGATAACATCATTAATCCGAAACTCTGGCATCATGCTTTCATCCTTAATGAGCAGCGCAAATGCATTTTTTCCAATGCTTTCACTGACAGCTGCACTGACAGGGATAAACTCAACCTCGGTACCAACATCTTGCTTAATTTTTTGGATACAAACTGCTGCATCAGTCGCTTGTTTATAATCTAAGATAGGAATCAATCCTCCCACACCAAAGGATTTTGTTATTTTTCCTTCGGGGTTATCGGATAAGCACATCAAATAAGATGCTGAAACATCTAAAATATCAGCCAGCAATTTTATTTCTGTTGGGCCAGGAGTACGGTCCCCTCTTTCATAGTTATTAATGCGTGAAATTTTCCATTCACTGGTCAACTCCGTCAAGGCTTTTCTCGTTAATCCTTTGGCCTTGCGTGCATGCATTATTCTTTCGCCGATTTTTTCTTTAATGTTCATGCTAATTCCAATGTCATATTAATAAAATTAATCCGTTATCCATTGACTATTACTCGAAATGTGATATTTTTGAATTATAAACTACTCGTTTCGAGTAGTTATGCTCATAAAGAGCGAATATATGGTCTTTAGTTCTCAAAATGGTATCACAAGTTTAATTGAGCGCTAAGACTTTTAGTTAAGGAATAACGGATTATTATGTACTTTACAGTGAATAATATTGAATTGGATGCGCTCTGTGGGCTTTCATACATCCAACAAATTACCTACTTAAGAGGAATTCGACCTTACATGGATCGCAATACCTTCATAGTTGGTATTAAGCGACGAATAAGTTATCAATCCTTGTCAGAGGTACTTTATATTGAACCTCATCAAGGCATTGTTGAATCAGGAAGTCCAAGCCGTCAGCAAATTCGCAGAGCCGTAAAAGGGCTGGAACGCTCAGGACTTATTTCCATTCAGTCTTCCGATAAGCATCTTATTTTGAAATGTTTGTTAGCGGATATCAGTTATTCTGTTCAAAATAAACCCGACACAAACCCGACATATATAGCAGACACACAGCCGCAGGAAAAAAAACCTGTAAACAAACGGCTTACTGAGGATGCAGAAGTAAAAGCCGACACGGATAAAATCACAAAAGCCGACACACCTCTAATAAAAGAAAATAATTATATTTATTTATTACAACGCTTCGAACATTTCTGGCGTATGTACCCCGAGAAAAAATCACGTGAACGTGCCTTTGAAATTTTCAAAGAAATCAATCCTGATGAGCTTCAGCTGCAAAGCATTTTGCAAGCCCTTACACAACAAATCAAAGCCCGAACAGCAAAAGAATCCCATGGTGAATGGGTTCCAGCCTGGAAATACCCAACGAGCTGGTTAACACAAAAATGTTGGGAAGATGAAGTAAAAATTGAATTAACGCAGGAGAAAAGGAATGAGAAGCGCCGCCCAAATACTAAAAACACAGCCACTGATCCATTCTGGAATCCAGAAACAGGAGATGCAGCAAGCATCGATGAAGACGAATGCCAGCAATCCAACGTCATCAACCTCCAATGCTACAGAAAGCAGTAAAAAACGTATTGAGAACCTATTTACTCGCTTTGCTGTGTTTTACGGACATTTGTGGCGCAGCCAGTTCAAGAGCGATGGATTTTTGGAATTTGCAAAAAAAGAATGGTTGGAAGGTTTAAACCAATTCAGCGATGACATTTTGAATCAAGTCATCCTTGAATGTCGCGACCATTGTGAAATGCCGCCCACCCTACCGCAGATGATTGGTTTGTGTCGTGGTCTAAAAAAACGAAGCGTGTTTTATGTCGCTTCAAAAGATTTTGCCCCAGCCAAAAAAGAGGTGGTGGAAACAAATATCAACCAATGCAAAGCATATTTATTTTAATAAACAAAGGAGAACAACATGTTGGTTTTAACAAGAAAAGTTGGGGAATCTGTAGTTATCAGTGAGGACGTTTACTGCACAGTAGTGGGTTACCGTGATGGTGAAGTTCGACTTGCTTTTGATGCCCCTCAATCGATTCCAGTTCATCGTGATGAAATTCAACGACGCATTTATCGAGAACGCCAAAAAGATCAGTGGTATGAGTCCACTCCCAATAAGGAAAGCATTGTTGACCGTTTAATTAGCAAATTCAAACACGGACTCAAGTCTGCCTAAAGTCATCAGTAATTGAGGAATATATCGTATGAATGCACAAGATGAACAAGGGATAACGGTTAAAGACCGCGCTCGTGAAAAGCTAAGGCGTGACTTGGGCGGCATGATTGAACATGCGTTAAACGATCCTAAAACCGTTGAAATCATGCTCAATGCTGATGGCAGACTATGGCAAGAACGTTTAGGTGAAACTATGCGTTGTATTGGTACCGTCACTGAAGCAAGAGCAGAGTCCATCATCAAAACTGTGGCTGGGTTCCATGGAAAAGAGGTAACGCGTTTTAATCCAATATTGGAAGGAGAGCTGCCCTTGGATGGCTCTCGTTTTGCAGGGCAATTACCGCCTGTTGTGTCAAAACCAACCTTTGCCATTCGTAAAAAAGCTATATCTATTTTTACCCTTGATAACTATGTGCAGTCCGAGATCATGACAGAGGCTCAATGTGAAGTCATTAAAAATGCTGTGATTACACATCGCAATATCTTGGTCATTGGAGGAACTGGTTCTGGCAAAACTACTCTGGTAAACGCCATTATAAATGAAATGGTTCGACACTCTCCGACAGAGCGCGTTTTTATCATCGAAGACACAGGTGAAATTCAATGCTCTGCTGAAAACTGTGTTCAATACCATACCACAATTGATGTCAACATGACTCAGCTCTTGAAAACCACACTCAGAATGCGTCCTGACCGGATCTTAGTCGGTGAAGTAAGAGGAAGTGAAGCACTGGATTTACTTGATGCTTGGAATACTGGTCACGAGGGTGGTGCTGCCACATTACATGCTAATAACTGCCTTGCAGGTCTTCATCGTTTGAAATCATTAATCAGTCGAAATCCAGCAGCACCTGCAGAAATAGAACCATTAATTGGAGAGGCAGTTCATTGTGTGGTGCATATCTCAAGAACACCCTTAGGACGTCGCGTCGAAGAAATATTATCGATAAAAGGTTATGAAAAGGGTCATTACACCATCGAAAAACTAATTTAAGGAGAATATGAATGAATCAAGCGGTCAATATGAATTACCGGAGCATATGGATAATGGGTGCAATCGTGTTATTGCTTTTATTTATAACACATCCTGCATGTGCATCTAGCGCAGGTGGAGGATTACCATTTGACTCCTATCTAACCAAAATACAAAAATCCATCACAGGACCATTTGCCTTTACTGCTGCAATTATTGGTTTGGTTGGTGCTGGAGCTACGCTGATTTTTGGCGGTGAAATGAATGGTTTTTTACGAACCCTTCTCTTTATTGTATTAGTGCTTTCATTTTTGGTCGCCGCACAAAATACCATGACAGCAATTACAGGCAAAGGAGCTGAAATTCCTAAACCTTCAACCTCAATCACATTGGTGGAGGCGCAGCAATGAGTCTTCGCACAATTCCCATACGTAAATGCGGCAATCGATCAAACCTTTTTATGGGCGGCGATCGTGAATTGGTTATGTTTTCAGGATTGTTATCAGCCATTCTAGTATTCGCAGCTCAAGATTTAATTGCCGCAATTTTTGGCATCGCCCTTTGGTTTTTATCTTTAAAAGGACTTAGGCTTATGGCTAAAGCTGATCCTTTTATGAGAGCGGTTTATTTAAGACAAAGAGTCTATCACGCCTATTACCCTGCACGTTCAACCCCTTTTCGTAATAATAAAGGGGGTTATTTATGATTGAATTAATTACCTTCTCGATTGGTATTACCGGACTTTTACTGTTAGCCATGCTGTTTCATGCTATTCGGATAAAAAGCAAAGAACACCATGTCAAAAAACACCGAAGCCATACAGCAGGACTGGTTGATTTATTAAATTATGCTGCAGTAGTCGATGATGGCGTAATTGTCGGGAAAAACGGGGCCTTTATGGCAGCATGGCTTTATCAAGGCGAGGATATCGCTAACTCTACAGATGAAGCCCGGGAAATGATGGCATTCCGTATCAACCAAGCATTGTCCCCCATGGGTAATGGCTGGATGATTCATGTTGATGCCATAAGACGAGCAGCGCCAGGTTACAGTGTTCGCAGTGATTCCTACTTTCCCGATCCTGTATCAATGGCTGTTGATGATGAAAGAAGACAACTATTTGAAAGCCTCGGTACTTTATATGAAGGTTATTTTGTTATCACACTAACATGGTATCCCCCTGTATTGGCACAAAAGCGTTTTGTTGAGTTGATGTTTGATGATTCAGCGGAACAATTAAACCACAAAGAAAAAACCTATCAATTGATTGAAACGTTTCAGCAATCTTGCAGAAACTTTGAGTCACGCATGAGCGCCGCGATACATCTTGAAAGGTTAGGTTCTGAAATACTCGTCAATGAAGACAATGAAATAACTCAAGACAACTTTTTAAGACATATTCAGTATTGCGTTACAGGACTTAACCATCCCGTGAATCTCCCCAGAAATCCAATTTATTTAGATGCAATAATTGGAGGTCAGGAATTAATCCCAGGCATTACACCAAAAATAGGACGAAAGTTCATTCAATGTGTGGCCATTGAAGGGTTTCCAATGGAGTCATATCCAGGAATTTTAACGTTACTCACACAATTACCAGTGGAATATCGTTGGAACTCTCGCTTTATATTTATGGATACCCATGAGGCTGTAGCACATTTCACTAAATTCCGTAAAAAATGGAAACAAAAGGTCAGAGGTTTTTTTGACCAGGTATTTAACACTGGCTCAGGTATTGTCGATGAAGATGCGCTTAGCATGGTTAATGACGCACAATCTGCAATTGCTGAAACAAATTCAGGAATGGTGGGTCAAGGCTATTATACATCTGTAGTTATATTAATGGATGAAGATAGGACTAAAGTTGAGAAAGCCTCGCTATTCATTGAAAAAAATATCAATGCCTTAGGTTTTAGCGCGCGCACAGAAACCATTAATACCATGGATGCGTTTATGGGTAGCCTACCTGGTCACGGCGTTGAAAATATCAGACGACCTCTAATTAATACCATGAATCTGTCAGATTTATTGCCAACATCCAGCATTTGGACAGGTGAAAATAAAGCGCCCTGCCCATTGTTCCCCCCTCAATCACCGCCCTTGATGCACGGCGTCACCAGTGGGAATGCGCCCTTTCGTATGAATCTCCATGTCAGAGATTTAGGTCATGGCATTATGTTTGGCCCCACACGATCAGGTAAATCAACCCATCTTGGCTTATTGGCATTGTCCTGGCGTCGCTATAAAGATGCACGGATATATTCCTTCGATAAGGGCATGTCTATGTATCCTACTTGTAAGGCAACAGGTGGTGAACATTTCACTATTGCTGATAAAGAATCTCGTCTTGCTTTTGCCCCATTACAGTTTTTAGAAACCAAATCGGATCGAGCTTGGGCTATGGAGTGGATTGATACGATTCTAGCTCTGAATGGTTTAAACACCACACCAGCTCAGCGCAATGAAATCGGCCATGCCATTCTAAGCATGCACCAAAGCGGATCTAGAACATTATCTGAATTTGTTATGACCATACAGAATGAACCTATTAGAGAAGCGTTAAAGCAGTACACCATAGATGGTTTAATGGGGCATTTATTGGATGCCGAAAGTGATGGACTTGGTTTGTCCTCCTTTATGACCTTTGAAATCGAGCCTTTAATGGGCTTAGGTGAAAAATTTGCCTTGCCTGTTTTGCTTTATCTTTTTAGGCGTATTGAAACCTCATTAGATGGCAGACCCACCCTAATCTTGCTTGATGAAGCATGGTTAATGCTGGCGCATCCTGTATTCAAAAACAAAATAGCTGAATGGCTTGATTCCATGGCGAAGAAAAACTGTGTGGTGTTTATGGCAACACAACATTTATCACATGCAGCTAACTCTGGAATTTTAGACATTATTGTTGAATCAACCGCCACCAAAATATTTTTACCAAATCTGTATGCAAGAGATCCTGAAACCCGTCTCATTTATGAGCGCATGGGCTTAAATCCACGCCAGATTGACATCGTGGCCTCAGCGCAACCCAAACGTGATTACTACTACGTCAGTGAAAAAGGCCAGCGACTTTATCAATTGGCGTTAGGCCCTTATGCCTTAGCGTTTGTAGGTGCAACAGATCCCGATTCGATTACGCGTATGAAGCAATTGGAGTTGCAGTATGCGGATGCGTGGGTCTCTCAATGGCTTTTAGAAAAAGGTATTTCCATGGAACAAAACGGAGAAGCAGCATGAAACAAAAATTAACTAACAATCCTTACCTTAATGCCAGACGTGCTTGGAATGTCCATACCGCAGGCCTTATGAAATCCCTACAAGTTTGGCAATTGGTAGGATTAAGTAGCTTATTAATCGCTTTGGCAGCTGTAGGGGGCTTAGTCGCGATAGGTAGCCAATCCAAATTTATTCCGATGGTGTTTCAACAAGATGCCAATGGCAACACGTTATCAGTTACTCGTGCTGATAAGGTTGATGAGGCAAGCATCGATGATTATCGTGCTGCAGCCGCTCACTTCATAGAAAACATTCGCATGGTAAGCCTCGACGTGGAGCTGCAAAAGAAAGCAGTTTTTCAGGTGTACTCCTATTTAAATGCTAATGATGCTGCCTTAACCAAGATTCAAGAGTTCTACAACGACAAACAGCAGTCCAATCCATTTGAAAGAGCAGCCCGTGAAATTGTCAGCATTGACATTCGTTCAGTGCTTCAAGAATCGGATGAGACCTGGCAGGTTGACTGGATTGAAACCGTGAGAAATCGTGATGGTTCCCTTAAAGAAAAGCCTCGCATGATGAAGGCCATGATTACGATGTATCAGGAGAATGAAATCCATGATGCCACCAGTGAATCCATTTTGAAAAATCCCCACCTAATTTATGTGCGTGATTTTAACTGGTCCTACGAATTAAAGCAGGGAGAACAACAATGAAAAGGATAATATCGCTATTTTGTTTACTGACACCTTTCACAGGGTTTGCCTTAGATAATACTATTCTTGCGAATAATTATTTCTCGGAGACTGCTCCCAAACTATCAAGCCAGGAAGAAAAAGCTTTAGATATTGCAGAGGATTTACAAAAAGGGGAAAAAACAAGTAGACCTTTTGCTTCGGCAGATAGCTCAGTCAGTTTTGTTTTTGGTTCCGGGCAAATCAGAGTTGTTTGCGCGCCTCTACAGGCTTGTGATATTGCACTGCAGCCAGGAGAGCAGTTTAATGACTTGAATGTTGGTGATCCCCGCTTTGTTGTTGAACCATCCCTCACGGGAGCTGGGGCTTTGCAACAAATTCATCTAATTATCAAACCTAAAGATGTGGGGCTTGATACTTCTTTGGTCGTTTCTACAGACAGAAGAACGTATCACTTCAGATTAAAATCTGACAGAACAGAATATATGCCTTATATCTCGTTCATCTATCCCGATGAAGCAAAAGCTAAATGGAAGTTACTAAAGCACATTCAGGCTGAAAGACGAAAAGTAGGAACTTTACCTGAAACTAACGAGTATTTGGGTGATCTTAACTTCAATTATCGGGTTCAAGGTAATGCACGATTTAAGCCAATTAGAGTTTATAACAATGGCGTCAAAACAATTATCGAGATGCCAAGAACTATGGCTCAAAGTGAAGCCCCTGCTCTTTTGGTTTTAAGAAGTCGAGGACTATTTCGCAAATCAGAAACCGTGATGGTCAATTATCGTCTTCAGGGTTGTCGTTACATCGTGGATGGTGTTTTTGATAAAGCGATGTTGGTTATCGGAAGTGGGCCCTCTCAAGACAAAATTACGATTACAAGGTGCTGAAGATGAATAAACTAAGTGTTTTCTTGCTCGCCCTGTTGTTATCAAGTTGCGCCAACATGCGTTATGGCAATTTCACTCACCTGCCACAGAGTAGAGATGCGTATTTGGCAACAGATGCAACGACTCAATTAACTAGGGTCTATCCGCCTGCTAAAAATACGTTTTGTATTGGTCAAAGAGTAACAGATGGCTTTGGCATTGATTTACTTCAAGACATGCGAAAAAAAGGTTATGGCGTAAATGAAAATCAATGCCGCAAACAAAATGCCAATTTTTTCTATGTGCTTGATGAGCTTGAACCTCAACGACTATATCGCGTTAGTCTTTTTGTAGGAACACAATCATTGAACCGTGTATATGCGAAAGACCATGAAAAAATCTTCCCTATCAGCGCATGGACTCATAAGGAGTAAGAGCTATGAATCAAAAAAATGATTATTTATCACCAGACAAATCACCACAAAAACTTTCAACCACAGGTGTAAAACGCGTGAATAATATACCACTCATGATTGCGATTGGTATTTTAACTCTTTTTGTAGTGCTCATTGCACTTGTTGCCAATAAACGGGCTAATGCACAAAACCAGCCTGTAGAAATAGCAAAAATTAAAAACCTTAAAAAAAATACCATGAGTCTTGCCAATGAAGTGATTGGAAACCATAAAACCGCCGTGATCCCACCACTTAGTGAAACAAGTATTAGTAATGAGACAGCTCCTTTGTCCACTACCGAACAACTACCTCATAAAGAAGAGGCTCTGATACAAGAGGTATCCGATACTGAAATCGAGCGTATTCGCCAAGAAAAAACACAAGAATTTGAAGAGGCAGTCAAAGCTAAAACCTCTGTTATGGTCGATAATTCTCGACTGAATAACCGAGAGACTTCCAATCATTCTATGAATAGCAGTGGAATGAACAATGATCCCTCATTCGCATTCAAAGAACAGCTCACGTTGTTGCAAGGCAGACAAACCAAACCGATGCCGCAAACTTTAGGTGGTGAGGAAAATGAAATGCGTTGGCATTTAAATTCAACACTTCAAAATCCTAAAAGTCGATTCGAACTAAGAGCAGGCAGCGTGATTCCTGGGGTAATGATTAGTGGTATTTCTTCCGATTTACCAGGTCAAATAATAGCTCAGGTATCACAAAACGTTTATGACACGGCTACAGGCAAATACCTTTTAATTCCTCAAGGCACAAAGATTATAGGTCTTTATTCCAGCGATGTGGGTTTTGGTCAGAACTCAGTATTGGTGGCTTGGCAACGGCTGGTGTTTCCAGATAGTAAAGCTCTAGATATAGGTTCTATGCCAGGTGCTGATAGTGCAGGATATGCAGGATTCCGTGACAAAGTGGATCATCATTATTCGCGGATTTATGGATCAGCTCTTTTAATGTCAGGCATTATCGCAGGTATTACCTATAGCCAAAATACTAATCAATCTAACCAGGTCGGCTATGCACAACCCACAGCCGGTAGTGTTCTAAGTCAGGCCTTGGGGCAGCAACTTGGCGAAGTCACTTCACAAATGGTTTCAAAAAATCTGAATGTAGCGCCGACCATTAATGTTAGGCCTGGTTATCGTTTCAATATCATAGTTGTGAAAGATCTACCCTTTAAACAACCTTACAGACAATTTGCTTATTAATGAAAGGAAAGATTATGAAATTAAATACCTTGTTACTTTATCTTTGTGTTCTTCCAGCATTCGGAAGTGGGGCTCCTGTGTTTGACGTAGCGAACTGGATGCAAAATGGGAAAATGATCGCAACTCAACTAAGTGAACACAAAACGCAAATCGATCAGTACAAAAATCAAATTGATCAATATCAAAACATGTTGGAGAACACCAAATCCTTAACTACTTATCAATGGGATGATGCCAACTCCGTTATCAATAATTTACTTGAATCGACTAACACCATCGATTCTTACAAACAAGAAGCAGGCACTCTCCAAGGATATCTAGACCGATTTCAAAGTCAGGAATATTACCAAAATAGCTCTTGTTTCAATGATAGTGATCAATGTTCAACTGAAGAACTTAAAAAAATAAAACAAAGCAGGCTCGCAGCTTCTGTTGCAGAAAAAAGTTCCAATGATGCAATGATTAAAGGGATAGACAAACAACAGCAAAGTTTGAAGAGCGATTCGGCAAAGCTGCATAATTTACAATCCCAAGCTCAAAGTGCCACTGGTCAAAAACAAGCTCTGCAAGCAGCTTCTCAATTAGCCAGTAATCAATCGCATCAACTGCTGCAAATCAGAGGGGTTCTATTAGCACAACAAAATGCTCAAGCAGTTAAAGATGCTGCAAGTGCCAACAAAGAGGCAATTCAGTCCGCAGGAGATGATCATTTTAAATCAGGTTCATACCACAAAAGCTCAGGGAAGAAATGGTAATTCACTTAAGGAGACGTAATGAAAAATAAAAGTTTATTTTTAGTAGTGCTCGTTAGCATCCTTTCTGGTTGCGATGGTGGAGATACAAAAGTCCAACATTTAGCAACTTTAACCTGCGATAGTTCCAGAGAGAATCGAACTAAAGAGGAGCTTCAAGCTATCGGTGATGCGTGTTTTAGAGGTGGAAATTATTCCAAAAGTTCTGGCCAAAAATGGTAATCCTATGAATAAAAAACTAATACCTTATTTAATTGCCCTTAGTTTATTTGGTTTTTCTGCTTGCTGTCATGCTCAAGGAACTGGCATTGATAGTCGTGATTTGCTGGATAATATTTTATATCGGTTCTCGAGCACCTCTGCCATGTGGAGCCAAACTATGTTGAGTTATGCCAGATACCTTTTTTGGTCTTTAGCTTTAATAAGTATGGTATGGACTTACGGTCTGATGGCATTGCGTAAAGCAGACATACAGGAGTTTTTAGCTGAAACGGTTCGTTTTTTTGTCGTTGTCGGTTTTTTTTATTGGATATTAGACAATGGTCCTGCGATTGCAAAATCAATCATAGATTCCATGCGACAACTTGCCGCAAAAGCTTCTGGCATTAATGACCATGTCTCCCCTTCTGACATTGTAGATGTGGGATTTGATATTGTATCCCGTGCTATTGATAGCTCATCCATCTGGTCTCCTGCTGCAACGACAGTGGGATTACTCGTGGCAGGACTGATTCTGATTATCATGGCTTTAGTTAGTATCAATATGCTTATTATCCTAATCACCGCATGGATTTTAACCTATGGCGGTATTGTGTTATTGGGGTTTGGTGGAGGACGCTGGACACAGGATATAGCAATTAATTACTACAAAACTGTCTTGGGTATTGCTTTACAAGCTTTTGCAATGATCTTAATTATTGGAATCGGCAAGTCTTTTGTTGACCAATATTATGCTGCAATGTCACAAAACATCATGTTAAAAGAAATGTTTGTAATGCTTGTGGTTGCTGTATTGTTGCTTGTTCTTATCGACAAAATTCCACCTGTCTTAGCAGGTATTGTTTCAGGTGGCGGCTCTGGTGGAGGCGGCGGTATCGGTTTAGGTGGCGCAATGGGTGCCGCTGGAATCGCAGGTGCAGCTATGGCGGGTGCTGCAGGAGCCGCACTTACACAAAGTGCGGGTGGATTTTCTGCACTTAATGCAGCATTTAAGGCAGCCGGCCAGTCTCTCAATAACGGCGATACATCAGCCATGTCTGGTATGGAGAAAAGTTCCAAAACGGGAGGTTTAGCGCAGGCTATGGGACAAGCTGCCCAATTTGCAGGTTCTTTTGGTTCTCATTTGGCTTCTGGCACAATGGATGTTGCTCGCGAGAAAGCGAACAGTATCAAAGAGTCTTTTTCAGAAAAAATTGCAGACACAACGGGCGGAAAGATTGCCGATGCAATCCAGAGCAAAGCAGATACATCATCCTCTGAATCGCAAGAATCCACTGCGCAATCTATTTTATCCATGGGTGCGCCAGAAGGTAGTTTTAGCTCAGGCTCTGATGAAGTTAGCCAGTTTGTAAATCAAAAAGCATCTGGAGAAAGTGAATGAGCTCAAGCAAACCGAATAAAGCTATAGGCCCTCAAGTCCGACAAAAAAATCCTGGCAAGCTGAATCACCCTTTAGTTTTGCTGGTCATTCTTTCTTTTTTGATCAGCATGCAAATTGGTACACAATTTTTTGCCCATCAATTTCATTATGCTGATGACTTGGGGTTTTCATTAGCTCATATTTATATGCCTTGGCAGATTTTCATCTGGGCTATTAAATACCAACCAAATTATCCCGATTCTTTTACTGCGGCTTTTGGGCTTATTGTTATGAGTGGTTGTCTTTTTTTAATGATGATCGTATTGGCTTCCAAGTATTTTAAAAAGAGCAATGTGAGTGATTATCTCCATGGTTCAGCTAGATGGGCTAATATTGAGGATTTAAATAACGCAAGTCTCATTGGACATGATGAAGGAGTTTATGTTGGGGCGTTTGAGGATGACAAAGGTGATGTTCATTATCTGCGTCATAATGGACCCGAGCATATTCTAACTTATGCGCCCACACGCTCTGGGAAAGGGGTTGGCCTTGTGATTCCGACCCTTTTATCGTGGAAACATTCCTGCGTAATCACTGATTTAAAAGGCGAGCTTTGGGCAATGACATCTGGATGGAGACAGAAACATGCCACCAACAAAGTCATTCGATTTGAACCTGCAACTTTAAGGGGAAGCGCACGCTGGAACCCTCTGGATGAAATTAGAGTGGGTACGGAATCAGAGGTGGGGGACGTGCAAAATTTGGCAACACTTGTAGTTGATCCTGATGGGAAGGGATTGGAGACTCATTGGCAGAAAACGTCGCAAGCCCTTTTAGTTGGTTTTATTCTGCATGCGATTTATAAACTGAGCAACCAGGGAGAACCTGCCACATTTCCCAACATTGACCGTATGCTGGTTGATCCCAATATTAATATTGCCGATCTGCTCATTGAAATGACCCAATACCCGCACATCGATGGTAAAACACATCCTGTTATTTCAGCCTCTGCCCGTGACATGATAGACCGACCCGAAGAAGAAGCAGGCTCCGTATTATCTACTTTAAAATCTTATTTGGCATTATACCGAGATCCAGTGGTAGCACATAACGTCTCGGCCTCTGATTTTTGTATTCGAGATTTGATGAACCATGAAAGCCCCGTCAGTCTCTATATTGTTACTCAACCTAATGACAAAGCCAGGCTTCAACCGCTGGTTAGAGTCCTAATTAATATGATAGTGAGGCTATTGGCTGACAAAATGGAGTTTGAGCGTGTGTCCGATGATAAAGGATTATCTTATGTCAGTGTTAAAAAAACATATAAGCATCGTTTGCTTTGTATGATTGATGAATTTCCAAGTCTTGGAAAACTCGACATTCTACAAGAATCATTAGCTTTTGTTGCTGGCTATGGCTTGAAGTTTTATTTAATTTGTCAGGACATTAATCAGCTTAAAAGTCGTGAACGTGGATATGGTCCTGATGAAACCATTACCTCCAATTGCCATATCCAAAATGCGTATCCTCCTAACCGAATTGAAACAGCGGAGCACCTTTCCAAGCTAACAGGCCAAACCACAATCGTTAAAGAGCACATCACCACTAGCGGCAAACGTTTTTCTACTTTTTTAAATCAAATATCAAAAACCATTCAGGAAATATCCAGACCCCTTTTAACCATAGATGAATGCCTGCGTATGCCAGGACCTAAAAAAGATGCCAATGGCTTGATTGTTGAGGCTGGGGATATGGTGGTTTATGCAGCGGGCTTCCCTGCTATTTATGGTAAACAGCCGCTTTATTTTAAAGATCCAGTCTTCATGGCCAGAGCGTCTGTGGAGGCACCTTTACACTCAGATATTTTACGTACTCATTTAAGTGAAGATGAGGTCATCAGGTTATGAAAAAGTTATCTGCGGTCTTAGCTACTTTCCTGCTAAGTCTTATTGGAGCAGGTGTACTGTTCAATGCTATGGGCTTTAGGTTAAACCTGACCGAATCCATCCCTATAGGTTTATATCGCATTACCAGTGCAGAAGCTGTCAAAAATGCTTATGTGATTTTTTGCCCAGATGATAGGAAGTCTTTCAAATTAGCAAGGGACAGAGGTTACATAGACCATGGGCTTTATTGTAATGGATATGGCTATTTAATGAAAAAAGTGGTTGCTATATTTGGCGATATCCTCTCTGTGACAAATGAAGGGGTTTTTGTGAATCAAATTCTAGTTCCCTATTCAAAACCAAAATTACAGGATGGAATGAACCGCGCTTTACCTCAATGGCAGGTAATGAATTATCAACTTCAAAAAAATGAAATCATGACAATGACCAGTCAAAGCGAATGGTCATTTGATGGTCGATATTATGGTCTTGTTCACACAAAACAAATTAAGGGAATGATCACACCCATATGGGTAATTAATAAACGGGAGAAAACCACATGAGTAATGAAGCCGAGTTAATGAATGTGATTTCAGAAAAATTCGAGGATTTAGTAATCCCTGGCTTTCTTGTCGAAGTCAGTCCGATAGAAGCTGATATCATGGGAGCATTTTTTGAAGACGCACTCAATGAAGAAGACGCGATGGAGGCCATTTATGACTAAAATGCCATACCATCAAGTCGTTGCCAATCAAATTATTGAAAGCCTGAAAGCAGGCACAGCACCTTGGCTAAAACCATGGGAACCAGACACAGGTAATGGTCACGTTCCTTATAATCCGGTCACAGGTAAACGTTATCGCGGGATTAATGCCCTATATTTGATGTTGAATCAAATTGATGACAACCGCTGGTTAACCTACAAACAAGCACAAAGCATGGATGCGCAGATTCGCAAGGGAGAAAAAGGTACCACAATTCAATATTGGAAATTTCATGATGAACGAGTCAAACAAGATGATGCTGGTAATCCTGTGCTTGATGAACAAGGTAATTCATTAAAAGTGCATGTGAATCTTGAAAGACCCAAGGTTTTTTTTGCAACAGTATTTCATGCCTCACAAATTGATAATATGCCCGCACTCATTACAAAAGAGCCAGACTGGTCTTTAATTGAAAGAGCAGAAAAACTACTGCATAACTCTGGTGCTACTATTGTTAATTCCGAAGCGGACAGAGCTTTTTACAGATTATCGACTGACAGCATCCATCTTCCACCAAAAGAGCAATTTAAATCTGCAGCAAACTATTATGCCACTGCCTTGCATGAGCTAGGACATTGGAGCGGTCATCCTTCAAGACTGGACAGAGATTTAGGTCATCCTTTTGGTTCAGATGCCTATGCCAAAGAAGAGCTTAGAGCTGAAATCGCAAGCATGCTTTTAGGTGCTGAGCTTGGTATAGGTCATGATCCTTCTCAACACACTGCATATATCAAATCATGGATTCGTGTTTTAGAAGATGAGCCATTAGAAATATTCAGGGCATCCGCCGATGCAGAGAAAATAGTGAATCACCTATGTGCTTTAGAGCATACCCAAGACATTCAGCTGGCAGAGCTTATTGAAATCAAGGATGATAAACTTAAAGAGGAAGTCTTTATGGCGTCTGAAAACACCACTTCTGAAAAAGTATGGTTAAGCATCCCCTTCAAACAAAAAGAGATTGCCAAATCCACAATAGGGAAACTCCCTGATGGAACACCTGGCATTGCGTGGGATAAGGCTCAAAAATGTTGGTATGCAAACCCTGGTATTCCTATTGAGAAAATCAAACCTTGGCTTCCTGAACATCAGGTATTGTCTCAAGATAAAGCGCTTATACCTGCTGATGAATTTAAAGCATCATTGATAAGCCTTGGTGCTATTGTTTCAGGCGAGCATCCTATTATGGATGGCAAACCTCATCGCATCCATACAGAGGGTGATAAAAATGGTGAGAAAGCAGGATTTTATGTAGCCCATTTAGATGGTGTTCCAGCAGGATATATTAAAAACAATCGAACTGGGGCTGAGCTTAACTGGAAATGTAAGGGCTATATTTTAACTGATGAACAGAGGGTAGCACTTAAGGCAGAGGCACTTGAGCATCAACAGACTCGTCAACGTGAGCTTGAAGCTAAGCAAAAAAGTACTGCATTAAGACTCAAGCAAAAATTATCCATGATGGCAGAAGTTGTGGAACCCACGCCTTATATGCATGACAAAGGTATTCAGGTTCATTCTGGCGTATATACCGATGAAGAAAGAAAACTAACCTGTATTCCAGCCACAGATTGCGAAGGAACACTTTGGACTGTTCAGTACGTAGCCGAAGATGGAACCAAACGCTTTGCAAAAGATTCAAGAAAGGAAGGTAGTTTTCATGTATTGGGTGGCCTAGAAAAGCTTTCAGGAACACCTGTCATTGTTATTGCTGAAGGTTATGCTACAGCTGCAACTATAAAAGATGCAACCGGACTACCTGCTGTTGTCTCCGCCTTTGACTCCGGTAACCTCAAACCAGTCGCTAAAGCTCTACATGATAAATATCCTAATACTCCAATTATTGTGGCTGCAGATGATGACAAACACCTTGAGTTAACAAAGGGTATCAATCCTGGGAAGGAAAAAGGAAAAGAGGCAGCAGATTCAGTTAATGGCTTCATCATTATTCCTGCTTTTGCCCCAGGAGAGCAGTTATTAAACCCTCGACAGTTCAGCGATTTTAATGATCTGGCTAACAACAGTAAGTTGGGAATAGAGGGAGTGAAACGGCAGTTGAAATCAAAAATTGATGGAATTGCTAAGCAAAATAACCGCTTGCAATTAACGCAAAAGACTAATGTAGTTCGTATAGCCTAGATTCAATTAAACTGGCAGCAATTGATAGGTTCAAATGTTGCCAACACTACCCCTCTCTTTATCTTGTTATTTCAGGATTCCTTAAGATATACTTGCGCCAGGTTTATCGACATCCCTGGTTATGAGTGGCCAAAAAACGATTTTCAAAAACGTAATCTGTTTTTGTAGTTAATCTTTATTAACTGCTGGCAGTTTTCCTTAAACACTCATGAAAACAAAATTAAGCCCAGCGTATTTAATAAGGAAACTATAAATGTCCATTGCAAAACTATGCGCGGATCAACTTCGTGCTATTTCCAATAATTATGGTGTTAAACTAAAATCTAGCCATGCTCATGAGCTTGTTGCTGCGTTTTTTGGGTATAAATCAAAGGCAGCCTTGTTATCGGATACCCTCGCATCCATAGAGAATATTGGGCAAGCACAAACTTTTGTTCTAGTTCCATCCGCTTTTATAGAAGAACGTCGGAAATGTCTTGTGGATTTACCATCTGACCTTCCAGACACCTATATATTAGGCGAGGAAATGTTTGCTTTCCTAGCAGCTCAAAAAATGCTTGTAGCTAATTCGTTTCCGTCATGGATACATCTTTCTGATGCACTCACCAAAGAATATTTGCAAAAGCATGGCCATTTAATATTACCAAGAAATTTTGGTCCTTTTGAAAAGGCACACAATATTTTTAACAAACCTCTGGATGACTTTAATCTTGTTATAGAAACTACCGATAATGACGTAAAAATAAAGGTATCTAACAGATACTACGGTTCAAACCATGTAAATTTTCAATCTATCGATGTTCTCCTAACAATCAAACTGCAGCGTATTGCTGGCCATTTTGGTTATGCAAAGCCAGAAATCTCCTTAATTTGATATTTCTTGTAAGCCAGTTCGTTGAATTAGGAGACATAATGAAATCTTTAAAAATAAAACTTCCTTTTGGATTAAATGAAAATAATATCATTGTTCATATTACCAGTGTTGAAAATGGTAAAAATTGCAAGTGCATCTGCCCATGTTGCCGCTCTCCGCTTATCGCAGCCAAAGGCACTAAAAATCAACACCACTTCAAACACGGGACTACCATTGAATGTGAGGGAGGATTGGAAAGCGCTATCCATATGGCTGCTAAGCAAATTTTAATGGAGCGACAACAAATCAATCTCCCAGAATATACCATCACAACCTCTCTAATGGACTCTCATGGTAAAGAGCATCCTAAGTCCAAAACGATAAGAGGAATGCTGATTTCTTTTGACTCAGTTCAAGAAGAACTGACGCTTGGTGATATGAGAGCAGATATACTTGCAATAAAATGCAACGTGAAGCTCATCATAGAAATTTTTCATCGGCATAAAGTAGACGATCAAAAAATTGAGAAAATTAAGGCAGCCAATATATCTGCCATTGAAATTGATCTATCTGATCTAACCCCTGATGATGTAAAAGACTGGGAAGCCTTTTGGTCATATATTAATGATCCAAATCGCATCCAGTGGCTGCATAACGCTAAAACACAGATCCACCTATTACAACTTGAAATTCAATTAAGGGAAAAGCTCGATAAACTAGAAAAGAGATATGAACAGGAAAAAATCAAAAAGCAACAACGTGAGCTGTTAGAAAAACAGCAGCTTAGAGATGCTCTTGAAGAATTAAAACATATCGCTAATAAAGAGCACATATCTCTACTTACTAAAGAAGCAGAGAATAATCCTGTTTGGTTAATTCACAGTAGAGGGCTTCAGTTATTACTGAATGAATTACCTGATTTTTTGGATCATGATGTACATAACAGCGATTGGATTTATGGTTGCGATAGACGGGTATGGCAAACAGCTATATATAACCAATTCATTTGCAAAAATAATAAATCTTATTTCTCGGTTAAACAGGTTGATGATTGGCTTCAAAATGTCTGTGGTTTTAAAGTGCCTTCCTGCGCTAAAACCGTAGGAAAATTGAGCAGATGTTATCCTGAGCTTGTTCCCATAGACATTCTAAATAATATACCCTCATCATGGATTACTCTTCGCTCCTATTTTTATCACCTAGATCAATTAGGTAGACTTATGTACACCGGTAATGATCGGCGCCATAAAGGAAGTTGCTGGTTTGAAATTCTCAGAAGGGATTTCGGTTCTTAGATTTCGTTCCTTTCTTCTTTAGTCGAGAAACTTCGCGTCGAACATGGTTATCAGGTTTGAATCCGTTCCCCTCCAGATGATCATGTTCATCACAGTTCCTATAGAATAAACGTGATAGGCTACGTCTCATCTCAATAATTCGTTTTCCACAAATTTTTACTGCCCTTATTAAAGTTTAATCTTTTATTGTTAAGCATAAGGACCTGCTTTAATCGAATAATAAATTCATCATTTACACTTCTTTGAGAAGCTACAAAGTTAGCTTGATGGAGAAGAAAATCATTGACGAAAATAATTTTATTAATATCGGAACTAGATAACTTTTCAGTTTCCTCTTTAGTTTCAAATAAAATTGAAGATTCGATCAATTTATATAATTTTGCGTGAGTTTCATTATTAGTGGTGTCAGAGTATAAGTTTATAAGATCTGATGAGATACCAAAAAGTTTAAGCTCATAAAGTAAATCCAGCAAGTATTGTGACTTATATACATCATCCAAATACAAACTAGCTAATGAGAGTATGAATTTAGCTTTTGTATCATTAGATATGTTGCTATCTGAAAGGTAATTAAAAGTTAGTGCATCAAGACGATCTACATTGTCATTAATTAATGCATCTTTAATTTCTTTTTCCATGTTGGTATCAAGAGGGATATTATAAGGAGTCAGCATCATAGAAAATGGGATATCTTTACCATTTCTCAGATGTAATAAGCTTATATAGAGCAAACGTGGTGTGATAAATAATCCTGTATCGAATTTAATACCTGGGCCATTTTCAAAAAGATACCTTATAAAGGTATCGCATCGAAATCCAATAGGTTGTTGATGGTATTGTTTTATAAATTTGCCATCAATGTACTTATACCTCGCAGTAATCTCGCCATTGCTAACATGCCAGCTGAAATTATAGCTTATGGGGATACCTGTCTCTAATTTTTCTAATAAATCAATTAGGGATTCAAATATCAACTGTAAATCATCATTTTTTAAATAAGGATGTGTTTTAACACCAAATTTTTCACCCCAATACCCACCCGGAACAGTATTAACGAAGTTATCGATGGTATTTAAGTTTATTACATATTCATTATTGAGTACTTCAAAGGTGTAGATAGGCATTTTGTCACCAACATCTAGTGGAGTATCATCTTCATGCCAATTAAATCTGAAAACCAGCCCCACATGCCCCTGAAGTTTTATCATTGGTATTGAAGAATCCATATCTCTTGCAACAATGTCGCCTGAGCAATGCTCTTTGTCGACTGTCATACAACCAGCACCAGTGAATATTGTATTTTGGGGGCATAAATACACAGGATGAGCTTTCAATTTGAAAAAATTAGAGTGTCCACTTTCCGATGAAAAACAGGATGCTTGGGCAGTAAGTGTTTTTTTAATTTTACTCATATCATAATTTGAAGTAACACTATCCGAGATAGCATCAGTGCTGAAATTTACATCCCATTTGCAATCAGGAAAGGAGGGAAGTTTGGAATAAAAAATAACTGGAAACTCATTTTCATTATGAAAATCCATTGGAATATTAATTGTAATTTTAGCTGAGTCTGCACAAGTCTCTTCATCTTGAATAAACTCATAGGGTTCATATTCTGCAAATGAATATCCTATAAATTGAGGGAATACTTTAATAGCCTCTGAAGCAAATAAATTACAAGATAGCATTATATGAATAAATAAGGTTTTAAAGAGTTTTTGCATGAATATTTCCCTATCTGACAACCATAATCTTAAACTACGCGATTATATAATAATCATTTGGTGTTGACTCGCTTATTTTTCAAATGTCTATAAAAGCATCGTGTTCGAATTGCTTAAAGCCTTTACTGAAGCCATAAC
>Ga0075158_10000142_pt1 | contig 53337 bp, 45 predicted proteins | sample JI91814BDNA_FD_70968 | JGI IMG/M metagenome (GOLD analysis project Ga0075158, IMG submission 70968) | Wastewater effluent complex algal communities from Wisconsin, to seasonally profile nutrient transformation and Carbon sequestration -... | ecosystem: Engineered > WWTP > Effluent > Algae... | reverse complement strand
ACCTGCTTGCGCTCGCGATCGATGCTGCCCGTGCCAAGGCCACCGTCGGCGAGATGTCGTCGGCGATGGAAGAGGTCTTCGGTCGCTACACCGCGCAGATCCGTACGATCGGTGGCGTGTATTCCGCGGAAGCCGGCGACGACCAGGGCGTCAAGGAAGCTCAACGACTCGTCGAAGACTTCGAGGAAGCCGAGGGCCGGCGCCCGCGCATTCTCGTCGCCAAAATGGGCCAGGACGGCCATGACCGCGGCCAGAAGGTCATCGCGACCGCCTTTGCCGATCTCGGCTTCGATGTCGACGTGGGTCCGCTCTTCCAGACGCCCGAGGAAGTCGCCCGACAGGCCGTCGAAGCGGATGTGCACATCGTCGGCGTCTCGTCGCTCGCCGCCGGTCACCTGACGCTCGTCCCGGCCCTGCGGCAGGAGCTGGACAAGCTCGGGCGCGAGGACCTGATGATCGTCGTCGGCGGGGTCATCCCGAGCCAGGACTTTGCCGAGTTGCGTGCTGCCGGGGCCGATGCGATCTATCCGCCCGGCACCGTCATCGCGCGCGCGGCGCAAGACCTGATCGCCGACCTGCGCCGCCGACTGGAAGCCTGAGTTCGACTATGCGGCAGGTCGATCCGGCCGACCTGGCCGCATGTGTCGTGGCTCACTCGCGCGCCGACATCGCGCGCGCGATCACGCTCGTCGAATCCTCGCGAGCAGATCATCGGGCACAGGCGAGCGAGCTGATCACGGCGCTCACTCCGCATACGGGCGGCTCGGTGCGGGTGGGGATTACGGGCGTGCCCGGCGCGGGAAAGTCCACTTTTATCAACGCGATGGGAACGCGCCTGATCGAGCGCGGGCATCGGGTCGGAGTCGTGGCCGTCGACCCGTCCTCGCGGCGCACCGGCGGGTCGATCCTCGGCGACCGGACCCGGATGGCCGATCTGACCGCGAGCGAGGCCGCGTTCGTCCGGCCGTCGCCGAGCGGTCGTCACCTCGGCGGCGTCGCGCGCGCAACGCGCGAGTCGATGCTGATCCTGGAGGCGGCGGGCTTCGACGTCATCATCGTCGAGACCGTCGGCGTGGGGCAGAACGAGATCGCCGTCTCCGAGATGGTCGACACCTTCCTGCTGCTGACTCTCGCCGGCGCCGGCGATCAGTTGCAGGGGATCAAGCGCGGCATCCTCGAACTCGCCGATGTCATCGCGGTCAACAAAGCCGACGGTGATGGCGAGGGGAGGGCGCGCGTCGCCGCCCGCGACTTGGCCGCCGCGATGCGACTGATGTTGCCCGGCAAGGATGTTCGCCGCCCGCCCGTCCTCACGTGCTCTGCCCAAACGCACGCTGGCTTGGACGAGGTATGGCAGGCCGTCCTCGATCACCGCGCCCACCTGGAGGCCGAAGGCTCCCTCGCGGCGCGCCGGGCCCAGCAGCAGCAAGACTGGATGTGGGCGATGGTGGACGCGCACCTGGAGGATGCGGTGCGGCATACGCCCTCGGTCCGGGCGCAGCGAGACGAGATGGAGGCGGCGGTCCGCGCGGGCGAAGTCTCCGCCGTTGAGGCGGCCGATCAAATCCTCGCGATGTATGCCGCGGACCTCCGCGCCGGCGCCTAACTAGCTAAGACACGCGGTCCCCGGCGCGACGCCTAACCCTCCAGCCGCCGGATCATGTCGGCTTCCTGGATGGCCAGCATCTCCTCCCAGGTCTCGGCGACCTCTCCGGGCGCTGGGCGATGTGCCAAGAGACGGCGAGCCGCCTCGGCACGACGCTGCTGGACGATCAGTTCCTCAAAATAGAGGTCGAGGGCGTCCTCGACGATCTGTCGCATTGACTTCCCCGCGCGCGTCGACTCGGCGGTGAGTTTCTGGTGACGGCCCATGTCCACGGTGATCGTTCGCCGTTGCCGAGAAGGATTGTTCCCCTCTCAGCCTTGATCACCGCTGGCCGGCTCGCCTGTCAATTTGTCGAGCGCAGGATGAGTTGCAGCGCGAGGCGGATCTCGGGGTCGGTGAGGTCGACAGCAAGCAGCGGAGCGATCCGATCCATCCGATAGCGGATCGTGTTGACGTGCACGCCGAGCACCTGCGCGGCGCGGCGGGGGGAGCCGGGGTGGTCGAGCCAGGCCGAGAGCGTATGCCGATCGCTCGCCTCCGTCGTGGGATCGCCGGCGAGGGCCGCGAGTGGACCCGGGAGCGAGTCGGCGACCAGCGCGCGCACCGCGCGCGACACGACCAGCGGAGCCCAATAGTCCTCTGCCACAGCAATTGTGGTTCCGTGGACGCTCGGCAATAGCGCTGTCTCCACGGCCTCGGCGCGGGAGCGAGTGAGGTCGCCCGCGAGATCGGCGCGCGTGCCCGCGACGATCGCCACGCGGCTCCCGTGTGCGTGAAACTCCGCGACCGCCGACTGTAGCCAGGCCCAGGTGCCCGGCCGGCTCGGGCGGGGGCGCGACGCCGAGGTGGATGACGTCCACGCACCGGATAGGCGGTCAGTGTCGCTGACGATCGCGAAAACTCGGTCTGCGATATCGACGATCGCCGGCTGCGCCCACCCGCGGCGGCGGAGCGCGGCCGTCCACAGATCGACCGATGCCGCGTGGCCGACAACAGGTGCGGCCGGCGAATCATCGGGCTCGCCGCCGAGTTCCGTTGCCGCGGTGGGTGATCCAAGCAGGGCCACGACTCGCCACGGACCGGCGGCAAGCCACGCGCCGGCCTCGGCGCCCGGATCCAGGAGAGCCTGCCGGAGTCGATCCAGCCACACGCGCCGCGTCAGATCGCTCTGCACGCGCAGGTCGAGCAGGTGCAAGGCGACCGCCGAGGCCATCGTCACGAGATCGGCGACCACGCGCGCTTCCGGGGGCGCGGACACTGCGCACCAGATCGAGCCCAGCCACTCACCGCCCGCCCGCACTGGCAGGACGAACCGGGCGCCGAGATCGGGAGTGGCGCCGGCCGGGAGGAAGAAGGGGTCGGCGGAGGTCGTCATCCGACGGAAGACGCCACGAGCGCGTAGCTCGCGCACGACAGCGGGTGGCACCCGCCGACCGACGATCGTCGAGACCCGGGCCGCGTCCGTGCCCATCGACCGCGACGAATAGGCGAGAACCCGGTGGTGGGCATCCTCGATGGTGACCGAGGCGTCGATCAGCCCGGCCGCAGCGTCGGCCAGGGCATAGAGATCGTCACCCTTCGTGCGCGGATCGCCGGTGGCGGCTCGGTCCAGCAGGTCGCGCAGTTGGTGGATCAGGTGAGCCCAACTTGCGTTGGGAGACAACGCAATCAGCGCCAGTCCGCGGGAGCGAGCAGCATCGGCGAGCGGGTCGGCGTACGCCAGCGGGGCCCGGACGACGACGGCCGGCACGCCGCGATCGGCGAGTCGTTCGATGGCCGGGAGGGCGCGCTTTAGTGAGTCGAGGCCGATGCCGAGAATGAGGTCACCCGGCCCGCCGATGTGTTCACGAGCCGATTCCTGGACGACGACCTCGTCCACGCTGCTTGCCCCACCGACCACCACGTCTACTTGGCCTCGCAGGGCAGCGACGAGATCGTTGACCGGGATCATCGCGAAATTCTAGTCTGTGCGCACAATCAGGAACACTAGTTTTAGATGCAGGGCACAAGACCTGGAAGATCAGTGTGCGGGACGATTGGAATCCCAGCCGTAACGCCCCGGAGGTCTCCATGCCCGCAACGCCCGCTCGTCCGCAGAAGGTCGCCATCATCGGCGCCGGCATGGTTGGCCTCTCGACCGCCTGGTTCCTGCAGGAGCAGGGCATCGACGTGACGGTTTTCGACCGCCAGGACGTGGCATCGGGTTCCTCGTGGGGCAATGCCGGCTGGCTGACGCCGGGCATCGCGACGCCATTGCCCGAGCCCGCCGTGCTCAAGTACGGCCTGCGCGCCGTCCTCAGCCCGTCCTCGCCGGTCTATGTCCCGCCGAGCGCCGACAAATTCTTCCTCCGCTTCGTCGCCGGCTTCACCAAGCGCTCGACGATGCCGGCGTGGAAGAAGGCCATGGCGTCCCTCGTGCCGATCAACGATCGTGCGCTCGGCGCCTTCGACCTTTTGAAGGCCGGCGGCGTCGACGCCGACACTTACGAGGCGAAGTCGTTCATCGCGGCATACCGCACCGAGGAGGAGCGGGTCACGCTCCTCGACGAGCTAAAGCACATCAAGGCGGCGGGCCAGGACATCATTTTCGACGTGCTCACTGGAGACGAGGCGCGCGCGATTGAACCGGCGCTCTCCGGCGAGATCGGGGCGGCGCTGCTGCTGCACGGCCAGCGCTATATCAACCCCGGTGTGTATGTCCGTGCGCTCGCCGACTCGGTCGTCGCTCGCGGCGCGCGGCTCGAGATCGCGACGCCGGTGCGGTGGATCGACGACGGTCCCGGGGGCATGTCGGTCACCACCGAGCGTGGTGAGACCGAGCAGTATGACGCTGTCGTCATCGCCACCGGCGCCTGGCTGACGTCCATGGCCCGACAGTTCGGGGTCAAGAAGGTCGTGCAGGCCGGCCGTGGCTACAGCTTCAGCGTCACCATCGACCACGTGCCGAATGGCCCGGTCTACTTCCCAGCCGCTCGCGTCGCGTGCACGCCGATCGGCGACCGCCTGCGCGTCGCCGGGATGATGGAGTTCCGCAAGCCCGAGGCGCCGCTCGACCGCCGCCGCGTCAAGGCCATCGTCGACTCCGCCCGCCCGCTGCTCGCCGGCGCCGACCTCGACAACCGCAAGGACGAGTGGGTCGGTTCGCGCCCGTGCACCCCGGACGGTCTGCCGCTGATCGGTGTCTCGAACAACCCGCGCGTCTTCGTCGCCGGCGGCCACGGTATGTGGGGCATCACCCTTGGCCCGGTGACCGGCGAGTTGCTCGCGCAGCAGATCGCGACCGGCATGGTCCCGCAGGAACTCCTGCCCTTCTCACCCACCCGCTGACGTCCAACGCCCGTGGTGGGCAACTTTGCTGTCGCCCTGGCAGCAGCGAACTTCCCCACCGACCCCAGCGTTATTGCGGCGCCGTCACATGCTGGGGACGCACAACAGACAGGGCTGGGAATCGCGCGAAGTCACGATCCAAGGAGACCAGCTTCGCGCCATGCTCAAGTGCTATTGCCGCGAGCACCACGTCGGGTATCAGGGCTCCGCTTCCGTCGCCAGCCTCCGCCTGCTCTTGAACAAGGCGAAGGTGACGGGGTCCGGGTTCGCAATTGAGGTGCCCTGGCTGGGACCGAACTGAGTCGATGAAATCGAAAGCCTCCGCGACCGTGGCTGGCTCGGTGAAGACGCGCCGGTGTGTCACCAGCCGCAGGAATGAGGCCCATACGGTCAGGGGAACGCCGAAGTCCTCCTGCGAGGCCATCACGTGATCGAACCAAGCTCGGACCGGTGTGTGGTGCGGGTGGTCTTCGCGGAATGCGGCTACAACAATGTTGACGTCGAAGAGCAGCATGATCAGCGCAGGGAGTCCAGGCTTCGACCCTCGTCGAGGAACTCCATGAGTTCCCGAGTGGAGTCGAGGTTGATGCCTGGCCGCGGGCCCGATCCCCCGCGGAAAGTCGGAATTTCAGGTCCTCGTGCCGGAGCCGCGCGGGCGAAGTCACGGCGAAGAGCGTTCTCGACAACTTTTCCCACCGTGGTGCCTTGCTCTTGGGCAAGTAGGCGCGCCCGCTCCAGGAGCTCGTCATCAATAGCCAAGGTGGTGCGCATGATGTCGAGGATAGTGCATCACGGACATCACGCGTCGTTCAGTTGGTGGGGAAGATTGCTGTCGCCCTGGCAGCAGCAAACTTCCCCACGAAGCGGTGGTGGGGCCAGCTAACGCGGTTGAGCCGGGCTCGCCGGGTGGGGAATGATTCCCGGTTGTGGGACATGTCGACATCTCGGGCGTGGAGTACGGCCTGCCGGACGGGCGGCCACTGCTGCGCGATGTCAACCTGCGCATCGGCGAGGGCAGCAAGACAGCGCTCATCGGGCCGAATGGGACGGGCAAGACCACGCTGATCCGCATCATCGCCGGTGACCTCAAGGCTGACGACGGCGCGGTGGTGCGCTCGGGGGGGCTCGGCATCATGCGCCAATTCATCGGCCAACTGCGCGATGAGTCGACGGTCCGCGACCTGCTGCTCATGGCCGCCGCCGACCCGATCCGCAAGGCGGCCGCCGAGATTGATCGCACCGAGTTGCTCATGATGGAGCGCGACGAAGAGGCCGACCAGATGGCCTACGCGCAGGCGCTCGTCGACTGGGGCGATGTCGGGGGATATGACATCGAGACGCTGTGGGACGAGTGCACGATGGCCGCCCTGGGTATGCCGTTCGAGCAGGCTCAGTGGCGCAAAGTCACTACCCTCTCGGGCGGCGAGCAAAAGCGGCTCGTTCTCGAAGCCCTGCTCCGCGGCCCGGAGGACGTGCTCATCCTGGACGAGCCCGACAACTATCTCGACGTCCCCGGCAAGCGCTGGCTCGAAGACAGCCTGCGCGCGTCGCCCAAGACGGTCCTCTTCATCAGCCACGACCGCGAACTCCTGTCGCGCGCGGCCACCCGCATCGCCACCCTGGAACCCAACTCCGCTGGCGCCACGATCTGGGTCCATCCTGGCTCGTTCACGACCTATGACCAGGCCCGCCAGGAACGCAACGACCGTCTCGAAGAGCTGCTGCGCCGCTGGGACGAGGAGCACCAGAAGCTCAAGGAGCTTGTGCAGATGTACAAGGTCAAGGCCGCCTACAACGACGGCCTCGCCTCCCGCTATCAGGCCGCCAAGACACGCCTCGCGAAGTTCGAGGACGCTGGCCCGCCCGAGCGAATCCCGTTGCGGCAGAACGTGCGTATGCGGCTCACCGGCGGCCGCACGGCCAAGCGGGCCGTCGTCTGCGAGGGGCTCGAACTTCAAGTCACCGGCGCGAGCGGAGCCGCGCAGCAACTGATGAAGCCCTTCGACGCCGAGCTGTGGTTCGGCGAGCGGATCGCGGTCCTCGGCTCCAATGGCTCCGGCAAATCCCACTTCCTGCGGCTGCTCGCCGCCGGCGGCAGCGATCCCGATCTTGAGCACCGTCCGGTCGGGGAGTTCGCGCCGACCCCGGTGGTGCACAACGGGATTGCCCGACTGGGCTCGCGCGTGCGCCCGGGCTGGTTCGCTCAGACACACGACCATACGACCCTGCACGGCCGCAGCTTGCTGGAGATCCTGCACCGCGGCGACGAGCACCGCGCCGGCAAGCCGCGGGAGGAGGCGGCCAAGGCGCTGGACCGCTATGGCCTGGCGATGGCGGGGGAGCGGACCTTCGAGATGCTGTCCGGTGGACAGCAGGCCCGCTTCCAGATTCTGCTGCTGGAACTCTCCGGCGCGACCCTGCTGCTGCTCGATGAGCCGACCGACAACCTCGACCTGCACTCAGCCGAGGCGCTGGAGGATGCGCTGGACGCCTTCGAGGGGACCGTCGTCGCCGTCACCCACGACCGCTGGTTCGCCCGCGGCTTCGACCGCTTCTTCGTCTTCGGCTCCGACGGCCGGGTCTATGAGTCGGCCGAGCCGGTGTGGGACGAGACCCGCGTGGTCCGCCAGAGATGATTAACCACCACGGGAATGGGCCTGGGATCACCAGTGATCCCAGGCCCAAGTTGTGACTGCGTTCCCGAGCAAACGGGTTCCGCCGCAGGTCATTCCGTCACGGGGTCGACGCGGTGACAGCCCGCCGGGATGACTTCGGTGACGGGGTCAACGCGGCATCCGCCTGCAAGGATGACCTGGGTCACCGGGTCAATCTTGACGGAGTGCGCCGCACGTGGGTGCTCGGTGACGGGGTCGACGTGGTGGCCCCCGGACAGCGCCGGAGCGCCGAAAGCAGCCGCGAGGGCAAGGGCGGTGGCGGCGAGGGTCTTGGTGAAGCTGTTCATCGGATTTCCTTCCACGACAACGGGCTGCTGATGAAGGAAAGGGAACTAGTCGCCGCTCCTGGCGCAATGCCGGTCCGGTCCCGTTTAGTTCCCTACTGCGAAGTAGCCGAAAACGTCCAGGTCAAGGAGGCTAGTCAGGGCCGAAACGCCACACCGGCGACCCCCCGATCCGCTGACATTCCTCGTTGGCCCGTGCCGCGAAGTCCGACCCGATATCGGCGTCCCCCAACGCCGCCGTCGCTTCGGCAAGGCCGCGAAGTGCCATCGCCGCCTCGAAGGGTTGGTTACCCGACGTCGCATGCTGTAGCGCCCGCGCATGCCGCGCACGGGCAGCGGTCAGATTCCCGCCGGCGGCGTCGGCGAGGGCCAAAAGGTTCTCAAGTTGGGCACGACGAACTGCCGGAACGGCCTCGATCGCACTCTCAGCGGCAGCCATCGCCGCGACCATCCCGGGGCCGTCCTGCTGTCGCGCAGCGGTCCATGCCACATGGGCATCTACCAATGCGAGTCGGTCGGAACCGGCGGTGAGTTCGTATGCCGCACGCGCTCCGTCTAATAGGTCCCTCGCCTCACTCAGGTCTCCCCGCGCCTCTGCTACCGAGGCAAGGTGCAATTTGCTGAGCCCCGCGTTGAAGGCACTGTCATCCAGGTTCAAGGATTCTGCTGCGGCGGACGCGGCCCTATGGAGGTCACCTCGACGCAGATAGCCAGAGGACAGGCTGTTGAGGGCGGAGGCGCGCTCGCGGTCCTGGCCGGCCAACAGTGTTTCCAGGGCGCGTTCTAGGTCGGCACACCCTTCGGCCAACAGTCCAGTGTCGATCCGGAATGCTCCGAGCCGCGCCAAGACGGCCGCCTGGCCCTGGCGATCCTTGAGCGCTTCGGCGAGTTTCTCTGCGGCGCGCAACGCCTCGATGGCGGCGTCGAGTTCGCCGCCACGCCACTGGAACAATGCCAAGTTGCTGAGACTCAAGCGCTCCAATTCGCGATCGCGGGCCGCTCGCGCAACGCGCACCGCAATCTCGCCCACCTCCTGTCCAGTGCTGACGAGACCGGCCTCTAGCAAGTGAACGGCATAATCGCGCGCCAAGTGGGCTATGACGATGGGGTCCTCCGGGCTTTCGGCGCCCAAGATGACAGCCCGGAGCAAGGGGTGGTGATCGCTGAACCAGCGTCGCGCCTGCGCCGGTGTTATCACGCGGGAGAGTGGGACGCCCGACAAGTCAGGAGCCGAGCCGAGAGTCCTTCTGCCGGGCGCCAGCACCCCCGCGGCCCGGGACGCGCCGGCGCCGAGATAGCGCAAGAGGGCGCTTCCGCGTGCCGCCACCACGGCATCCGATAGTGGCTCGGTCTGGCGGCGCACGAAAGTCCGCAGATGCCCATGCATGTCGTATGCCGCGCCGTCGCGCGCGTCGAGAAGGTGGGAATCCTCAAGGTCACCGAGTACCGCGGCGGCGCGACCTGGGGGGAGGTCGAGCCATGCCGCAGCGGCTCCCCGCGGGACCGGGATTCCCACCCACGGGAAATGCGCGAACTCACTCAATGCGCGAAGGTGTTCCGCGTCCAGTTCCTCGATTGCAAGGTGGAATGTGTTCTCGAGGCTCCGGCCGCCCACAGACAGGTCATCAAGACTGCTGCCCTCCTCCGCCAGCCGATCACACAGGGTTTCCAAGGATTCGTGCTCACGTCGGCGCAGGTGGGTGGTGATCAGTTGCAATGCGAGGGGGAAACCACCAGTGAGGTGGGCAAGCGTCACCGCCGCTTCTGACTCCCGCTCGATCCGCTGAGGATTGATGCTGCGACGCAACAGTTCTAGGCAAGCCTCGGGAGTTAAGGGGCCCACGCGTATTCCGTGGCTGCCCGAGACTTCCGGCAACCTACTGTGAGCAGTGGCTAGCGTCAGCGAGGTCGGTCCTGAAAGGATCAATGGCTCAAGTGCGGCGCCATTCGGCACATCGTCGACGACGAGCAACATTGATCGACGGGCGGTGAGCATGCGCCAGCGGTCGATTTTGGCCCGCAACGAGGTTGGGATCTCCTCGGGGGACTGGCCCAGCGCGTGGAAAAGTTGCTCAAGCGCGGAGTCGAGCCCGGTTTCTCCGGGCTGAGTCACCTGGGCGCGGAGGTCGACATACAGCTGGCCGTCGGGGAATAACTCGGCCATCTCGTGGGCGATATGAATGGCCAACGCGGAGGTCCCCATGCCTCCGAGTCCATGGAGGACAACGATTCTCGCCGTGGAGTCAACCTCGTTGTTCATGAGGGCCCGCACCTGCGCCAGCTCGTGCTCGCGACCAACGACAGAGCCCGAGCGTCGCGGCAAGGTGGTCGGTCCGAAGGGATCGTCCAAGTGATGGCGCTGCGTCGCCTGGTCCGCTAACGCCGTCACCGGAAGCGTGGCCTCAAGAGGCATCTCCGGGCTTTCGGCGACGCCGGAAGGGCGCATCGCCGCCTCGTCATTGGCGAGTACAGCGGCATAGATCGCGCGCAAGCCGGGGCTTGGGTCCACGCCTAGTTCTTCTGCGAGAAGTCGGCGGACGGAGTCGTACTCGCGCAGCGCCTCCGCCTGCCGGCCAGCGAGATAGAGCGCCCGGATTAACTGCCCGCGCAGCCCCTCGACAAGCGGCTCTCGTTGGGCAAGGTCGACCAAGCTGGACACGACCTCGGCGGCGGGCTCCAGCGCCAAGCGGAGTTCCATGCAGTCCTCGGCGGCCCTTAGCCATCGGGAGTGGACGAGCTGGGATAGCGCCTCAATGACGTCACCTCCTTCGCCCGCGAGCAGAGGGGACCAGAGGTGAAGGGCCTCCGCATACACCCGTGAGGCATCGCGGGGACTTGAGATGCGAGCTCGTTGTGCCGCTGCGAGGAGGGCATCGAAGCGGGCCAGATCAACGTCCGCCCGAGATGCCTCTAGTCGGTAGCCCGGTCCGTCGGTCACGATGAGCTGAGCGCCATCGGGGAGTCGGCGACGTAAATCCGCCACGATCTTGCGGATTTGGTGTCCGGCCGTGGCGGGTGCTTCGCCATCCCAGGTCGCCGCAATCAGCCGACTCAGCGGGACAACCCGATCCGCTTCGGCCAAGAGGACAGTCAGCGCCCGGACAGACTGTTTGCCGCCAACATGGAGCCGACGCCCCCCGGCCCAGGCCTCAAAAGAACCCAAGATCTTGAACTGGGCCACGGCGCCGTCGGCCAAGTGCACGACCACAGGAGTGCCGCGTTGCTCGCGCCCGATCACTGTGCCCCCGTGCCCTCATCGCCCCTGACGATCCCGTTTCTAAGGGATTACGGGCATCGGCGCAACCGGAGGCCCATCGAGTGATCAGCCACAGACCCGCTGACCTGCGCAAATGGCAGGTATTCAGCGGGGGATCGAACCGGGAACGCATCGGGAGGACTGGAAGGCAACCTCATCCCTGTCAGCAAAGAGCCGGCGTGAATCGCCCAGGAGGAAATGGTGTTGATCTCGGTGGAGAGCCACGAAGCGCAGAAGGGTCGGCAGCGGCTCCGCGCCCTGGTCGACTTCTATCTCGGCGTGCACTCTGCTCCCGAGATCGCCGGCCAGGAAGTTAACACGGCGGCAGAGTTCGCCCGCGCCTTGCGTGAGACCGGTCTTGATGTCACTGAGCACGTAGGCGGTCACGGTGTCGTCGGGGTGCTGGCCAATGGTCCTGGACCGATAGTCCTCATTCGTGCCGAGCTCGATGCGCTCCCACTGGCCGAGCGCACGGGGCTGAGCTACGCCAGCGGCATACCCGGGGTGATGCACGCCTGTGGTCATGATTTGCATCTCGCCGCGGCTTTGGGCTCGGCCCAGGAGCTTGCGTGGAGCCCGGAGACCTGGGGCGGCACCCTTGTTGTCGTCGGCCAGCCGGCGGAGGAGCGGCTGACCGGAGCAGAGGCGATGCTGGCCGACGGTCTTTTCACCCGCTTCCCCACGCCCGCCGTCGCGCTCGCCCAGCACGTAGCGCCACTGCCTGTTGGCGTCATCGCCCACGGTAGCGCGCTCACCCTGGCCAGTGCGCAAGTCCGAGTTGACTTGGAGGGCGAGAGTGCGCATGCGGCTCTTGCCCCGTGGTCAACCAACATGGTCGCCACCATCGGACAGGTGAGCTCGCTCTGGCAAGAAGTTGCGGCCCGGTATGGCGCGTTGGCCACGATGACTGCCGTCACAGCTGGATCGGCGGCCAACGTTGAAGCACAGACCGCCGAGCTGCTCGGAAGTGCGCGGGCGCGCAGTCTGACGGTGGTTGACGATGTCATTGACAGCACGCGTGCGAGCTTGGCTTCGCTGAGTTCTGCCCGGGCCACCCTCACGGTGACCGGTGCCGCCGAGGCCGTCGCTGTCGACCCAGAACTAGCCGCCGATCTCCTCTCTGAGCATGCGCGAATTTTCGGCCCGACCCGCGTGTGGAGTCGCTACGCCACGAACGCGGCCGACGACTTCAGCGCCCTGGGACGAGAGTTGCGCTCCGGGAAGCGGGTCCGGCTCGGCTACTGGATGTTCGGCGCCGTCGACCATGACGTATGGCGCGCCGCAGGCGAGCGGACCGGCGCCGCCGATGCTCCGGCTATCCCCGGCAATCACTCGGATCTCTTTGCCCCTCAGCTCAATTCGATAGCCACAGCAGTGGTGGCCTTGACCTCCGCTGCTCGTTCTCAACTCGCCGCGCGAACCCTGCGCCCGATGGAAGGAAGCACGTCATGAAGTTCGGAATCTCCCTCCTGCCCGACTGCGGACCGCAGAATCGTTCAGCCACGGACTACTACCGTGACGTCCTCGCGCTGAGCCGCAACGCCGACGAACTGGGCTACGACTACGTCAAGATGACCGAGCATTACATCGGCACCTACGGCGGCTACTGCCCGAGCCCGCTCAACTTTCTCAGCGCCGTGGCGACGGTCACATCGCAGATTCGGTTGATGACCGGGTGCATGTTGCCGGCCTTTCACCACCCGATCCAGATCGCAGCGCATACGGCCATGGTCGATGTCATCAGCGGCGGGCGCCTGGATTGCGGCTTCGCCCGCGCCTGGCTTCCTTACGAATTTGAGGCGTTTGGCGTCGCGATGGATGACAGCAGGGCAGTTTTCGAAGAGACGATCGAGACGGTAGTGCGGCTCTGGACTGAGACGGCGGTCACTGCCCATACCGACTTCTTCTCCTTTGCCGGTGTGACCAGCACCCCTGCTCCCGTCCAGGCACCGCACCCGCCAGTTTGGGGAGCCGCGATCCGCAGTCCCGAAAGCTTTGAATGGTTGGCGCGCAAGGGATTTGGCTTGCTGGTGTCACCGCCACCCCTGCGCCGCGACCTGTGGGCTACCCGGGAACTCATCGAGACCTACAAGCGCACCTACATCGAGACCCACGGATCACTGGCGGGATCGCGGATCTCGATCGCCATTCCGCTGTATGTGGCGCGCACAACCCAGCAGGCACGTGAAGTCGCTTTGCCGGCGATAAAGGAATACCTCGACGTCACCGCCGACGCGGCGACGGCGTGGAGTGGCGTGTCCTCCAGCAACTATGCCGGCTACGAGAACATGAGGAAGGCGTTCGAAGCGATCACGCCGGAGCTCTTGGCTGCAGACGCGGCTGCGGTCGTGGGCTCGCCCGCCCAAGTGCTCGACCAGGTCGGGACACTTGCGGAGTTCCTCAGCGTCGACACCTTTTTGTGGAATGTCGACTACGGCGGCCAGGACCTCACGTCCATGGCTTCCAGCGTCGAACTTTTCGCTGAGGCCGTGGCGCCGATGCTGCACGATGCAAGCGATGAGGCGGTGGCCTGATGGCCGGGCTTGCGTTCCCACCAAGGCCTCGGGGGGAGGTGGCCGAGCCCCTCGATCCGGCGATCCTGCGCTTATCGAAGTATGCCGAAGTGAAGACCATCGGACGGCGATCGGGTTTGGCCCGGTGCACAACCGTGTGTTTCGCCTGGAGTGATGGGGCAATCTACGTCCTGGCTCATCGAGGTAGCGACGGACGACCCGGCCAATGGTTGCGCAATGTCTGTGCTGCCGGTTCCGCGGTGGTGTCCATCGGCGGCCTGGATCTCAATGTCACCGTCGATACGGCGCAAGACGAGCACCTCGCGCGGGCTCTCGTGATCGGTCTGTTGCGCCACAAGTACGGCGGGCACGCGGTCACGTCCTGGCACCCGAGCACGGGCGCCGTACCTGTCCGATTGGTCGTCGACCGCGTGGCGGAAGCCCCCAAGGATGCTGTCGCACTGGCGGAATCGGGCACGTCATGAGACTCCTCGTGCTGGGTCAACTGAGCGTTGAAGGGCCGGGTGGTCCCGTCGAGTTGCGGTCGTCGAAGCTCAACTCGATCCTGGCTGCGCTCTTGCTGCGGGTCGGGCAAACGGCCTCGCCTCAGTATCTTGAGCGCGCGGTCTGGGATCTCGACGCGCCCGACGGTTCACGTGCGGCACTGCATAGCTCGATCCTGCGCCTCCGCCGGCTCTTTGCCGAGCACGGGTTGCCGAGTGACGTGATCGTCACGACGCCGCACGGTTACCGGTTGCCCGCCGGATCAGAGGTCCTGGACTTGGTCACATTCCGCGCTGCGGTTACCGAAGCGGAGCAGGCGACTTGCCCGATCGAGCGACGCGATGCGCTGCGCCGGGCGCTGGCGCAATGGCAGACACCGCCGACGAGTGCTGCACCGCTGCTCAATGTGCCCTCGGAGCATCTGCGACGCGACGTCATTCCGATGCTCATCGAGGAATGGGCTCAGGCCGCGGAACGCTGCTACGCCGCGGAGCTGCAACTCGGCAATGCCCGCGGCATCATCGGTGAACTACGCGCTGCCACATCGGGTTTCCCCACGCACGAGGGGTTCTCTGCGCAGCTGGCGGAGGCGTTGTGTCTGGCGGAACGCCAGCACGAAGCCCTGGCTGAGATCCGCCGGATTCGGGCCCTGCTACGCGAAGACCTCGGCTTGGCTCCGGGGGAGCCGCTGCGCCAGCTTGAGGTCGACATCCTGCGCGGGGAGCTCCCCGACAGGGCACCCATCCTCAGTTTGGTGCCAACAGTCACGACCCGCGAGTCGTCCTTGGACACCGATTGCCCCGCCGTCCGACGTCTGCGGGATCGGTCGCGCGGCCACTCGACGTTAACCGGTCGGGCCGTGGAACTCTCGGCGCTGACGAGGGTTCTCGGTGAGTTTTCTGCAGCAGGTGGCATCGTCTCGGTCACCGGGGCGCCCGGTGTCGGCAAGTCGGCACTCGCCGCGGCGGCTACCTCGGCCTGGGCACACGACACCGGTCGCGCAACGTCCTTCCGATGCGATTGCCACAGCCCGTCTGCCCTACCTGACGACGCGGGAGCCGGCGAGGGTGGGTTGCTCGTGGTGGAGAATGCCGGCCCGCTGGCAGCGGAGCAGTATGCCGCGGCCGCCGAGTCGGGCGCGGCCGTGCTCCTGATCAGCCGGTACTCCCAGATGGCGACTCCCCTTGGGACGAGCGCATGGGAACTGCGGCTGGGCCCGCTGTCCGATGTAGCCGGCGGCGCCCTCGCCGCGGCTCTTGGAGGAACGGCGGGACTGGCAACCGACGACGGTCTGTGTCGGCTGGCTCGCCTCTGTGGTGGCTTTCCCGGAGCCATCGCCCTCGCGGCGGCCCGGCTTCGCCTCTCCCGTGACCGTGACCTGGACAGCTTCCTAGGCTGGCTGGAGCAGGACCCTGTACGTCGGCTCTCGATGAGCCGCGATCCGCGAACGTCTCTGGGGCTGGCTTTCGAGGAGCATCTCGCCACCATCCACCCCGCCAGTTCGGCAGCGTTCTACACCCTCGCCGGTCATACGAGCGACACCTTCGATGTCTCCACGGCCGCAACAGTCCTCGGCACGTCCGAGTTCGAGGCTGAAATCGCCCTGGAGGAACTCGTCGCGGCCTGCCTTCTCGATGTCGACAGTTGCGGCATCTATGCGGTCCTCGCCCTTCCCCGAGCAGTCGCCGTGAGCCGCGCTCGCGGCCCGGCGCGCCAACCCGAAACCAAGTCCCTCATTCCCACCGCTGACAGGAGACGAGCATGAGCACCACCCAGACCGAAGCCACTTTGGACACACGTCCGACCGTGAAACAAGATGTAATCTTTGCCCGGACCGGATCCGGGGTGATCTTCCACAACGCATCCACGGGCTTCCAGCTTGCCGGTGCCTCGGCATACGACTTTGCCCGCAAGGTGATCCCGCACCTAGATGGGCGCACGCGGGTCCTGGAAATCCGGGACGCGCTGCCGCAGCAGCACCAACAGACCTTCTTGACCCTGGTCGACTCGTTGACCCGCTACGGGTTCGTGCGGACCGAGGAGCCCGGGGACAACGAGGTGTGTCTCAGCGCTGCCGAGGAGGCTCACTTCGAGGCGCAGATCAACTACATCGCCCACTACCAAGGCGGCGCCCGTCGTCGTTTCCACCAGGTCCGCACTGCGCGGGTGGTGGTGTTGGGCAGCGACGAGACGGCTCGTTGGGTCGTTCTCGGATTGCTGCGCAATGGCTTTGCCAATATCGGGGCCGAGGCCGAGTTGCTGGACCCCGACACCTCCGGCGGGGCGATTCGCGACGAGCTTTCCGAACTCGCTTCCGGGGGAGTGCCCGCGTCGGTCACCAGTGTGGACGCCTCGAGCCTGAACTGGTCAGCGATCGGTGCTTGCCAAGCCGTGGTCGTGTGCGGTGATGGGTCCGCGACGCGAAGCTCGGTCTTGCTCAAGGCGGGGATTCCGGCCGGCGTCAGCCTCCTCAGCGCCACCCGCGTCGGCGAGCGGGTCATCGTCGGGCCACTCATGTCGATGTCGGTGCCGGGCTGCCTGACTTGTGCTCTGCTGCGGCTCGGTGCCAACGACTCGCCTGAGCGGCTGGCTGACTGTGTCGAACTGTGGAGAGGGATCTCGGGAGCGACCTTGCCGGGAATCGAGCGGCGGGGGAGTCGACCCGTGGCCGCCATGTTGGGAAACCTGCTTGCCTACGAGATCTTCCGCCAGGTAAGCGACCTCATGCCTCCCGAGAGCAAGGGGGCCGTCATCGTCCAACACCTCGGCTCGGCAGACGTGAGCACCGAGCCACTGGTGGCCCATCCCCGGTGCGCGCGGTGCGCCCAACTGCTCCCGCCGACCGAAGGTGAACTCTATGGCGTGATCCCGGAGATCGAGCCCAGGGTTGAGGCCGCCAGTGATGGAAGTGAGGAGCCGAACGAGCAGAACCGACCGAATCGGTTCCAGGCCATCTTCGGACCCAATGTCGGTTTGCTTGCCCAGTTCGACGACGCCGCGGACGAACAGCTCCCCGTACGGGTGGGTCGGGTCATCGTCGGCATCGCCCCCGGGGACCGACGCCGGGTGACGGGCTTCGATGTGCATACGACCTTCGCTGCCAGGACCCGCGCGGTGTGTGCGGCAACGGCGGCGTACGCCCTCGCGATGGGAATGGCCCCGACGGCGGACCCCGAGGACCCGGCGATCCCGATCGTCGGTGCCGGCCGCTTTGATGTCTCCGTTCTGGAGCGTCCCGTGCCACCCCGGGACTGGGTGCGCGCCGTAACCTTCCTTGGGCGCAGCGATATCGCCATCCCGGCAGCGGCGGCATTCAGCACTGGACCGCGCAATCAAGACGGGCTCTTCCACCGCAGCGGAGCCGGGGTGGCGGCCGCCCCGTCCTTGGCCCAGGCGGTCGGTTCTGCCGTCGTTTCGGCACTCGCCTTGGGCGCCCTCATGCATCGCATCTCCGATCAGGGGACGCGGCTGGTCGACCAGGTCAGCGTGATGGCAGACGACCAGCTCGCCTACCTGCGCTCCTCGGCAGTCAACCTCGGCGCCGACCTGGATCTTCTCGACCTTGGCGCCGACATCGGGGTGAGCGTTGTGCTGGCCCGGGCCGTGGGAGCCACGGGGGAGCCATTGTGGTCGTTGGCCTCGGGCCTCAATTGGCGTCAGGCTGCCACGGACGCGCTGTGTCAGACGATCGGCCAATTGCAGACAGGCCAGGGGAACGACAGTGGTGTCCCGACCCTGGCGGCCTTCCACCCATGGTCCCTGGTCCCGGCCGACACCATCGCAGCACCCTTGGCCAAGGCAACGACATTCGATCAGCTCCGCGGCGACCTTCGCGTGGCCGGTCGCGACCTCGCCCTGGTCGACATCGGCGGCGCGGACCTCGCCCAAGGCGGCATTCGCGTCGTGCGGGCACTCGGTTTTCACGGCGGCGACCACCGATGACCAGCCACCAGAACCCCGCCTCGAGAGGGGAGGAAGTCATGACGGCACAGATGATGTCGACGCCCTTGTGGGCAGCGAATGCGGCAGGGCTGGAGGCCTTGCTGCGGGCACGGTCCGCCGGTACGGCGGACATTCGAGTCCACGTCCTTGGCAGCCGTGATGAGCTTTCGGCCGATCCGCAGGCGTTCGACGGCGGCCGCATCGTCCACGTGTCCGGCAGCACGGTGATCGTCGGGCCGGCGTCGGGGCCAGGCTCGTGCCCACAATGTGTCGCCCGTCGGTGGCAAGCCTCCCGGCCTGCCTTGTTGCGCGAGGCAACCGAACTCGGGACGGACGTCCAGGCTGGCGACGGACCGCCGCTGCCATTCTCGGGCGTCGTCGACACGGTCGTTGCCGTCCTCGAACTCGTCGTTCCCGGTCAGGTGGCCAAGGTCGACGTGAGTTCGCTGGATGTCACCACGTATGACTTTCTCGCCGACCCTTATTGCCCCACCTGCGGGGCGAGTGACGGGGCCGAGGTCCCTGACGTCGCGGACCGCTTCGTGGGGTCCCGCAAGCGCGCTGGATACCGGTCATGTCGAGTGGAGGACTACCCTCTACCGCTGGAGGCCCTCGCAAATCCTGTCTCCGGCGTCCTCGGCCGCGGCTACTTTTCGGAACTCTCGTTGCCGTCTACCGCCGCAATCTGGGGCAGCTTCTCCACTCGCACGCCCTTCGACATGTACGAGATCTTCTGGGGCGGGCATGCCTCCAGCTATGACCGGAGTCTTCGGATCGGTCTGCTCGAAGGGCTAGAGCGGTATGCCGGCATGATCCCCCCGAGCACGACCATCCGAGCGTCGCGTGCACAGCTTGTCACGGACGGCATACGGCATCTCGATCCCCGGTCGTGCGGCCTGTATGACGAGGAGTACCACCGTCGAACCGATTGGCTCGCGCGTTACTCGGACGACTTGGTCATGCCATGGGTGCCCTCCTACTCGGTACGGGATCGGGGAACCGTTTGGCTGCCGGAGGTCACCGCGTACTACCGGACTGGGGACGACGGCAGCCGATTTGTGCAGGAGTGCTCCAACGGGTGCGCCTCAGGGGGAAATCTCACGGAAGCGACCTATTGCGGCCTCATGGAGCTGATCGAGCGGGATGCGTTCCTGCTCACGTGGTACGGCAAGGTAACCCTCCCCGAGATCGACGCCGCCACGAGCGACCGCGCCTCCACCCGGATGATGATTGATCGCCTCGCCATGTACGGCTATCGAGCGCGCTTCTTCGATGCCCGGATCAGCTTCGACATCCCTGTCGTCATCGGGGTCGCAGAGCGCATCGGTGGTGGTCTGGGAGCGATGTGCGTTGGCGGCGGGAGTGGACTCGATCCTGAAGACGCGATCGCCGGCGCGCTGGTCGAGATCTCGACCGACTCGCTGAATTTGCGTTCGCGCGTCCAACGCGATCATGACCGCCTTGCTGGCATCGCGGAGAACTTCGATCTGCTGCAGAGCATCCACGATCACCCCATCCTCTTCGGCTTGCCGCAGATGGCGCGGCACGCTGACTTTCTTCTCAGGCGCGATGACGTCCCACCACGCTCAATTGGCGAGTTGTATGGGGAGCGGCTTGGTCCCGACACCGGTGACCTGGCTGACGATCTCACGTGGTGCGTCGAGCATGTCGCCGAGGCGGGGCTGGACACCCTCGTGGTCGATCAGACGACCATCGAGCAGCGGGCCATGGGCGTTCACACAGCCTCCGTCATCGTTCCGGGCTTGTTGCCGATCGACTTCGGCTGGGGGCGCCAACGGTGCCTCGACATGCCACGCATGCGCACGGCGCTGCGGGAGGCCGGTCTGGCAACCCACGACCTCACCCGTGCTGACCTCCACCTCGTTCCCCACCCCTTCCCGTAGGAGCCTCTCGATGACTTCCACAGCTTCGACCTACCTCGATGCGGTCGTTCACCGTTCCACCAGGCGGATGGACCCGGATGGGTTTCGCATCAATTGGCGCGACGCTCCGCGCAAGGGAAAGTTTTTTCCCGGCGTGGAAGATCTCTCGCTGGACCGGATCGTGCCGCCCGACGACGGAGACATCACGGCTTTCGGGCTGGGCTCCCTGTCGCAAATGCTCAAGGACACCTATGCCGAGGGCAATCGTCGGCTGGCCATCCACTGCAACAGTGATGTTGACGACTTGCCGCGCTATGGCACCAGCAGCCACGCGCGAGGCACGGCGTCGGGTGGTGCGCGCTATCCCGTCTCCATCTATCTAGTGGCCGGGCCTGGGAGCGGACTGACACCGGGCGTCTACTACTACAACACCTACCATCACAGCCTCCAGCGGTTGTTGGTTGGAGATCAGACGGGTCGAGTCGCTGCGGCGCTCGGTCACGACACGGTCGCCAATCAGTACCTCGTGCTCGGAATCAAGTACTGGCAGAACAGTTTTAAATACCACAACTTCTGCTTCCACGCGGTGAGCATGGATATCGGAACCGTGACGCACGCCTGGCGAGAGTGGGCCGCGGAGCGTGGAATGCGGTTGGTGCCACACCTGTGGTTTGACGAGGCAGACCTTGCCGCGATGTTGTCAGTCGAGGGGGACCAGGAGGGGATTTTCGCGGTCGTCCCGCTGGGCGCGGCCATATCTCGGCCGGCGCCGTGGTCCGGGGACAGCCAGACGTTCGGTCGTGATATCGAGCGATCTCGAACAACGCGCACCTTTCCCATGGTCGTCGATATGCAGGCCGCGACCGCCGAAGGCGGACGCGCAAGACCGACGGCAGGCGCTCTTCAGCAAGCCGCCGCACCGACGCAGCCCGCTGGTGACTTCTTTCCGCTCGAGAAGGCTGAGGCGCCAGCGTGTGGCTTTCGTGAGGCCCTCGTGCGCCGTCGGAGCAGTTTTGGCCGTTTCGTGTCTCAGCCGATGCGTCAAGCATCCTTGGCGGCACTTCTCGAAGCCGGTTTATCGGGTGGCAGCTACCCCTGCGATGCAAGCCAGGCGATGCCGATGTCGGTGATGCAGCTCTATGTCTTCGTCAACCACGTCGAGGGCATCCCACCCGGGTCCTATCTCTACGACTCGCGGCGTCGGGGGCTGATCCGTGTCGACGGTCGCGCCCCCGGCGAATTCCTCCAGAAGCACTATGCGCTGGAGAACTACAACGTCGAGCAAGCCGGCGCAGTCATTGTTCCCGCCGTGCGTGGTCATGCGGTGATCGATGCCGTGGGCGACCGCGGGTACCGGCTCACGAGCGCCGCGGTTGGTGCCGCGACGCAGGCCGTCTATCTGGCGGCGGCGACGCTCGCCGGCGTCGGTTGCGGCGCCGCTCTGGGCTTCGACAACGCGGCCTATATCGACCGGCTCGGGCTCGCCAGCAATGGCGTCGTGCCGCTGATCATGATCATGGTCGGTGCCGAGCGAGCCGCACGAGCCAACTTCCGTTCGGAAATTCTCTAAGGATCGGTGATCGCTATGACTGCACTTTTGGACGCCCGTGCGGACGCGGAAACGTGGCGCGGCGCAACGGATTTCATTCTTCGGATTGCTGGTCTCCCGATCGAGGTAGCCGACGGCCTTCGCTTCCCGGAGACAACGCGGTGGGCAGACGGGATTCTGGCCGCTGAAGCCGCCTTGGTCGCCGAAGGCGGCGATATCTGCGACGACCTGGCCACGTTGATCGGGGACCCGGCCAACGCGGAGATTCGCGGGAAGATCGTGGCGCTGCGGCGCGACATTCACAATGGGCGGTTCCCCAGGGTGGGTTCGCTGAGCATCGTTGACCACTTGCCGGGCGACGTCACCGACCGGATCCGGGGGTGGTTGGAACTCCATGCGGCCATGACCGGCTTGCTCGCTGATGGGGCGGGGATCGTCGAGCGGGAGGGCGGTGAGCGACGCGCATTCCTCAAGCAGGTTGCGCGCCATCCACGTCTGCGTGCCGGCCTCGTCCTGGGCTCACCAACCGTGGACGCGTACTTGCCGGGCTACTTGTCTTCCGGGGAGGTGCTCAACAAACGCCAGCGCCGGCTAGAACGCACCCTGCTTGATTACGTCTACCGCGTCGCATGCAAGACCAGCCCGTTCAGCTCCTTCACCGGACTCGCGCGGGGGCGGATCGACCCGGCCGCGGATGGCGGCATACACACCGGCATCGTGGACTCGACGTGGCGTTCCCACGTCCAGATCAACGTGGCCATTATCGGCCGCTTGGTCCAGTGCATCGTGGAGAGTGAGGTGGCTTTTGCCGACCTGCGCGTGGGGTTGACCCCGGGCTTCTCGCAGGAAGCGGAGCGGGTGCGTTTCGTTCGGCGCAGCGTCGCGCGCGGAGACGATTCAGCCACCGTGAGTTTCGACATGGCGACTGACAGCCTGTTCTTCCTCAAGCGACGTGAAACGCTGGGCTTCTTGGTGGAGTTGCTCGATGGTGAGCAGGCCATGCCTGCCTCTCAAGTGGTGGCTGCCCTGGCCTTTCGCACGGGCGAGGATGACGAGATTTGTCGTGAATACGTGCGGCACCTGCTCAAAATCGGACTCCTCTGGCTTCCTGAGCTCGGCGTCGACGTCTTCGCCGCTAACCCGCTAGCGGACTTCGGTCGGCAATTGCGCGCCCTCGAGCATCTGGACTGGGCGTCAGCGACGGCAGCTCAGATTGATGGCTTGGCCGGCCAGGTCCAGGCCTACGCCGCGATCGACGATCTCGACGCGCGCCGCCGCATCCTTGGCGAGCTGCGCACGGGGCTGACCGAAGTCTTTGCCGATCTGGGCCAGGAGGATGAGTCCCTGCCCGTGACCTTGCTGTTCGAGGACACGACCACGACGGAGAGCATCGTTGGTATCGCCGCCGATACCTGGGCGCGATCCGTCATCGCTCCGCTAAGCCGGATCGCCGACCTCTTGGAGTGCCTCGATGTGACTCTCCCGGCGAAGTACCTCATGCGGGGGTTCTTCTTCACTCGCTACGGTCGTGGCGGCCGGTGTGACGACGTCATCGACTTCCTGCACAACTTCGCTGAAGACATCTATGACGAGTTCGGCCGTGTGTCGATGAAGATGCCGACCTACGACGACGAGGGCCGTTTCCGCCCGCTGCAGAACTGGCTTCGGGTCTCGCAGGTCGACGACTTGAGCCAGGCACGCTCTGCGCTTGTCGAGGGCATGCATGAACTCTGGGCCGGCCACCAGGGGAGTGGGCCCGTCGAGCTGACCGACACCTTTATTGATCGTGTGGTGTCTCAGATGCCACTGCAGCGCAAGCCGGTCCGTCCGCAAGGCTTCTTCCTCCAAGTCGGTGGATCCGCAGCCGAGCCGGAAGTCGTCGTGAATCGGCCTACCGGTGGCCTGCTCTTCTCCTTCTCCCGGTTCACCAATGCCTTTGGCACCGATCTCGTCGACCGTCTCCGCACGTATGGCCGTTCCATCGCCGGCGAGGATGCCGTCCTGGCCGAAATTACCGGTGGACTCAACCGGACCAACCTCAACGTCCATCAGCCCATCGCGGATTACCACATCGTGAGTCCGGCGGAGGGGAGTTCCTTCCCTGCGGACCGACAGCTGCCGCTGGCAGACCTCTATGTCGTGCATGACCTCGACAGTGACCGGATCCAGTTGCGATCCCGGCGTTTGGGCAAGGAGGTGCTGCCGATCTATCTGGGCTATCTCATGCCGACGGCTCTTCCCGAGGTCCCGCGCAACCTTTTGCTCTTTTCGCCCGGGGGGATGGCCAGGCTCGACATCTGGGGCGGCATACCTCAGGCCGAGCCGGTTGGCGGAGTGAGTGTCCGGCCTCAGGTGCGCTATCGCAACATCGTGGTCGCCCGGCAAACCTGGAGTCTGGGCACCGACACCCTTCCGCAGCGATGCGCGGGAGAACCCGACGCGACGTGGTTCCTGAGGTGGCGACGGTGGCAAACCACCCATGGACTCCCGGATCAGGTTTTCGTCACCCTGCCCAGCAGTAGCGAGGGCAGCGGCTCGGAAGCGGACGCTATCGCCGCCGAGATTCCGGGAAGCGAAGTTGGCGCCAGCAGCGCCGAGGCGAGCGGCGGCGGTCGCCGTAGCAAGCCGTCCTATCTCGACTTCACGAGCTTGTTCTCCATCTCCGTATTCGCCAATGAAGTGTCCAACCTGAAGGGAGTGGTCGAAATGGCCGAGATGCTGCCGACCGAGGAACAGCAGTACGTTCGAAGCGCCGACGGGCACCATGTCTGCGAACTTGCGGTCGAGCTGACCCGCGACGACTCCACCCTGGCGGTGTCGAAATGACCGCGCCAGCCCCGTGGCAGGCCCACCACATCTTCTACACGGCTCAGTCGCGGCCCGTTCTGACTGAGTGTGTCGGTCCGCTGGTGCGCAGCTTCCGCGAGCGTGGGCTCATTCATCGCTACTTCTTCATCAACTACTGGCTGGAGGGGCCGCACGTCCGCTTGCGGTTCCAGCCGACGAATAGGGCTGTCGCAGCGCAGCTTTTGGCAGAGACGGAATCTGCCATCGCGCAGTTCCTGTCCCGGCGACCAGCGTTGTACTCCGTTCAGGCGGACTTCTTCGTCGACATGCAGAACACCCTCCTTGACCTGGAATTCACTCCGGCCGAGAAGGTGAGCTATCTCGACTCGAAAGGCGGCATGCGTCAACGAGACAACAACACGTTCTCGCAGGAGTCCTACGAACCCGAGTATGCGAAGTACGGCGGGCACGTGGGAGTGGAGTTGGCCGAGTGGCACTTTGAGAAGTCCTCGGATCTGGTGATCGAAGCCGACTCGTCGATGAACGTCCATGTGCGCAGCGTCCAACTCGGGTTAGCCGGTCAACTGATGCTGGTCATGGCATCCGCGTTCCTGCACGACCCGGTGCGCATCCATGACTACATGGTCCGGTACCACGAGTTCTGGAAGCGTGGCTTCGAGTCCACGTCGTTCATTCGGGAGATGGAGTACGAGCAAGCAGCGGATGGCATCTCGCCGTCGATCATCGAGCGTTACGACGTCATCGACGGGGCGCGTCGCGCGGGCGACGCCGACAGTCTGCCGCCATTGCTGGCCACGTGGCTGGACCACTGCGTTGACCTTCGTCAGCGCATTTGTGATCTGGCCGAGGCGGGTGAGTTGATCTTCCCGGAGTGGGAGAGCGGGGCGACGGTCGCGGCAACGCCGGAGCAGGCGGTGGAGACGCTCCTGTTTCCCTACATGCACATGACCAATAACCGGCTCCAAGTCACCCTTGGTGATGAGGCCTACCTCGCGTTTGTGTTGGCCAGGGCGTTGGCGCCAGATGAGGAGTTGACGGCATGAGCACCGTGGCGCCACGTCGACAGCACGTGACGCTCCGCTCCGATGTCGGCTTCTCCGGGCATCGCTACCGCGCCGGACGCCACGTTCGCCTGGTTCACGACCCCGTTAGCGGTCGCTGCTACGAGTTCGGTCCGCGCGAGGCCTTCTTGGCCGACGCCCTGCGTCAGCCCCGTCCGTTCGAGGAGGTCGAGGCGTCGTACTCCCGACAATTCGACCGACACCTGTCGCCCCACACATGGGGAGCCTTCGTGGGGCAATTGAATGCGCGGGGCCTCCTGGACCCGACTGCCGGTCTGCCGGAAGTCCCGGTGACCACTCGGGCTGATCCGGAGCTTCGGAAGTCGAGCCTGCGGGAAGGCCGATGGGTAGTGGCGCCGGTCTCTCGGATCGTGCCGCGTCTCCTGCGGGTGACGCGCCCCCTGTTCAGCCCGTGGCTCGTCCTGCCGCAATTCGCCCTGGTCGCCGCGATGCTTGTGTGGGTGGCGACGCGCCTTTCCGCTACGGCCGATCCTTTTGCGCCGCTGCACGATTGGCGCCTGATGGTGACGGTAGGCATCCTGTCGTGGATCAGCCTGTCCCTCCATGAGTTTGGCCACGGCGTGGCGGCAGCGTATTTCGGAGGCAGCGCCAGCGAAGTCGGCGTCCTTTTTCGCCCACCGACCATCTTCTTCTATTGCCGGGTCGATTCTGGGGGCTATGTGACCTCTCGTCGGGCGCAGGTCATGGTCGCCCTCGCGGGAGTCTGGGTCAACCTCATCGTCCTGCTCCCGGCGTGGGCCTGGTGGGCGCTGACCGACAACAAGGAGCACCAGGCGGCGCTCCTCGCCGGGATCGCGGTGGGCGTTTTCGGCGCCCTGGTCAACCTGATCCCGGTCCCGCCGACGGACGGGTTCAAGGCTCTAGCGGCGGGACTCGGCCAGCTTGACCTGGCCCGAGACAGCCGGGCCTGTCTAGTGGCATCGGCTCGGCAACTCCTGGGTAAGGCGGCGACGCCCTATCCCATCCGTCAACGGCTTGTCTACCTGACAGTTGCCTTGATGGTCGTGGCCATCTATGGAGCAGCCCTTGGCCTGCTCGTGTGGTATTCGCTGGCCGTCCTGCCGGCTGCAGTTGGAGCCATCACTTTGGCCGCCGCCTTGGCCTATGGAGCCGGTGTTGGCTCCCTGCGCTTGTCTCGCTCGAATCTAACCACCACTGGAAAGGAAGCATGATGACCATCACTGCCCCCACCACCGCCGTGCGCGTCACGGCGCCGGCGGAGTCCGGCCGAACGCCTGCGGTCGTGGCCAACCAGGTCACCAAGTCGTATGGCGCTGTGCGCGCCCTCGACGGCATCGACCTCACGATCAGCCGAGGTGAGTTCTTTGGAATCCTCGGGCCGAATGGGGCTGGCAAAACCACCCTCATGGAGATCATCGAGGGCCTGCGTAGCGCCGACAGCGGGCAGGTCGCCGTCCTCGGCCGCAGCCCGTGGCCGCGCGATCTGCAGCTCCTCGGGAGCCTCGGCGTGCAAACGCAGGCATCCTCCTTCTTCCCGTCGCTGACCGCCTTGGAGCACATCACCACGGTGGCCACCTTGTATGGCGTTTCAGCCCAGAAGGCGGCGCACACCCTCGACCGATTCGGTCTCTGGGACAAGAAGGACGTCACGGTCGAGAAGCTGTCCGGCGGGCAGCAGCGCCGGTTGGCCATCGCGGCGGCGGTGACCCACGATCCGGAAGTCATCTTCCTCGACGAGCCGACCGCCGCCCTGGACCCGCAGGCACGGCGTGAGCTTTGGAGTCTGCTGGACGAACTACGCGCTGAAGGTCGCACAATTCTCTACACGACCCACTACCTCGATGAGGCCGAACGGCTCTGCGATCGGGTTGCGATCGTTGACGCCGGTCGAGTGATCGCCGCTGGCAAGCCGCACGATCTCATTCGGGAGCACTCCAGCCCCTATGTGCAACTCGTCATCAGTCGCGACCGCCTGGACCCCGCCTCCGCTGCCGCCGTGCCGGGCGTGGTGAACGCTCGCGAGGAGGGAGCCTCCACCATCGTGGAAACCGACCGTCCCGAGGACGTTCTCGTCACGCTCGGCCAGCGGGTCGGCTTCGACAACATCCACACGCGCGCCACCACCCTCGAAGACGTCTACCTCCGACTCACCGGCAAGGAGTACTCCGCATGAGCACCGCAACCTTCACCGCCCTCTCGACTGCCACGTTCAAGGAATGGCGTCGAGACAAGGTCGGCCTCTTCTTCAACTTCCTCTTTCCCCTGCTTTTCCTGGTTATTTTTGGTCTGCTCTTCCATGGCCAGGAATACGAGGGAAAGACGTATGTCGATGTCATCGGGCCGGGCGTCATGTCGTGGGCTGTCGCCAATGGAGCTGTCTTTGGCGTCGCCTACTGGCTCGTAGGCTGGCGCCGCTCGGACCTGCTGCGGTTGATCCGGATGACCCCGACGGGTGTCTCCTCCGTCCTGTCGAGCCGCTACCTGGTCTCGCTGGGCAGCGGTGTGCTGCAGGCGATCTTCTTTCTAGGGTTTGCGACTTTGCCCTTCCTTGGTCTGCACCTGACCTGGCGATCGATCCTGGTGGTCGTTCCCTTGGTCGCTGGCATCACGGTCTTCTTCACGTTGGGCCTCTTGGTGGGGACCTATGCTCCATCCCCTGACGCCGGCGCGGCCATCGCCAATTCCATCGTGTTGCCGATGGCTTTCCTCTCCGGAACCTTCTACCCGGTCGCCGGTATGCCGCACTGGTTGCAGACCGTGTCCCTGGCCTTCCCGATGCGCCACCTCATCGACGGCGTCTCGGCTGCAGTGTCCGGTGAGGAGATGAGCGAGATCTTGATCCCCACGGCCATCATGTTTGGCTTCGCCTTGGTCTTTGCTCTCTTCGCCGGTCGGTTGTTCCGGTGGAGCAACAAGGACTGACTCGCTGTGGACCTCGTGACCTCGTTGAAATCACGGCTCGGTCCCGACACGGTTGCGCGGCTCTCCTTCTGGCCTGAACAGGAGGAGGGCCGCAGCGACGGCGCTCGGGTTCACGTTGCGGCCTCGACCGTGTTGATTGGCCCCTGGGATCCGGACGGGCCACCGCAGGCCTGCGGGGAATGCGTGCGGACGCGCTGGCTGCGGGTGCGTTCGCACTCCGAGCGCACCCTCCGCACGGCGTCGCAGACAGATCGAGTAGCGGCATCGGCGCCCTGGCCCCCCGATGTTCCCTTTGTTGTCGACTCGACCGCGATCTTGCTAAGTCGTGTGAATGATCCGGAGTTTGGCGACACGATCCCCGCCGTGCCCCCGGGATGCGCCTTTGTCACCTCGCTTGACTTGGTCAGCCTACAAACGGAAACCATGTTGATCGAACGTGACCCGCTGTGTCCCGGTTGCTCGACATGGGTCGGCGACGAGCCGTCGAGCCAAGAACTCATTGAGCGCACCAGCATCGGCTCGCGGTGCTTCTCGATCGACGAGTACGACCTCCTAGACGGTGCCCTGGTCAACCCAGTTGCCGGTGTCTTGGGCAATGCCGCAGTCGAGGACGTGTGGTCTACGACCACAGCACCCGTCTGTGGGCGCGTGGATAGTCGGAGTTCGACGGATTGTGCCGAGCTGACGTGGAGCGGGCAGACACCGACATACAACCGGTCCCGCCTCGTCGGGCTCTTGGAGGGTCTTGAGCGATATGCCGGGTCCCTTCGACGGCGGGCAATCCATCCGGTGATGGCCACCACGAATGACCCCTTGCGCCGCGTCGATCCTCGGGTCATGGGTCTGTATGACCCGCGCACCTATCGCGACGATCCCAACCTCGTCCCTTTCGACCCGGACCGGGAGATCCCGTGGGTCTGGGGATACTCCGTGCGCGATCGTCAGCCGATTCTTGTTGCTCAACGCAATGTCTACTACGCCGGCCTGCTCGGCGCCGACCGCTTCGTCGACGAGTGCTCGAATGGGTGCGCGAGCGGAAGCTGCTACGAGGAGGCCGTCCTTCATGGCTTGCTTGAGGTCATCGAGCGCGACGCTTTCCTGATGGCCTGGTATGGCGGTGCGCAGTTGCCAGTGCTCGGGGGTGGTGCCGAGCTGGGTGCGAACGCGGCAAAGCTGCTGAACAGAGCCTCGCTCTTGGGGTATCGCGTCGATCTGTTGGATACCAGCACCGACACGGCGGTGCCCGTCGTCACGGCCTTGGCGACGCGGATGGACGGGGGCGATGGGTATCTAGTCCTGGCCTCCGGCGCGGCGCTGGATCCCATCGAGGCCGCCGAGAGTGCCCTGCACGAGGTCTTGACCTACTTGCCGGGGCGAGCGAAGCAAGCCGCGCGTCGCCGCCCGGAATTGCTGGCGATGTCGACCGACCCGGCGCTCGTTCGAAGTTTGCGCGATCATGCGGAACTTTATGGCTTGCCGAGTCAGGGGAAACTCGCCGCCACGTTAGCCTCACCGAGTCGCGAGGTAACGGTTCAGGCGATGGCGGCTCGGGTCGGTGGCGGCTGGAGCGGGAACATCACCGCGGACCTGATACGGATTGTCGACCACCTGGCTGATCTTGGCTATGACGTTGTGGTCGTCGACCAAACGAGCCCGGAGCAAGAGCGCCGCGGGATCAGTGCGGTCCGGGTCATGGTCCCTGGGCTCTTGCCGATGGACTTCGGTTGGTCACGGCAGCGGGCGCTCCTGATGCCTCGACTGCTCAACGGGCCCGGGGCCGTCCGGATCCTCCCGCATCCCTTCCCTTAGGCCGTCGTGTAGGAGCCAATCGCAACGGGGCCGCACCCACTGGGTGCGGCCCCGTTGTCGGTTTGCCTTCTCGAACCCCTTCGAGAGATGTTGCCTCAGGTCACGGCCGGCCGGACACGAAGAGCCAGTCGCGACGACGGATCAAGCGCAGCAGCTGGTAGTGCTGGTGGTGCTGGAGCAGGTGCTCGTCGTGCTGGAACACGAGCACGAGCATGAGCCCGCTGCGGCAACCCGCAGGTCGTCCATGAGGTCCGTGTAGTCCTGGATCTCGAACGTTTCGAACTCAAGTGACTCCAGCTCGCTGGCTAGGGAGTGCAACACAGGCTCGTTCACGAAGGATGGTCCTTTCGTCGTGGTGTGGTGTGACCGGATCGGCCCCACCTCGACTAGTGACCCACGTCGATCTGTCACCCGGCTGACGCGGCGCTGACAGATTGCTGACCTAGGCGTGCCAGAGCCCGGCTACCGTGCTGGTAGCCGGGCTTTGGATGAGGCCAAGGTGGTGCGGCCGGGATGGCCGGTCGTCGCTGTAGTCCTGGATCTCGAAGTTCGGAACTCCAGAGATGACTGGCAGGACGAGCCGACCGCTCGGCATACGCCAACAACCCGGCCGGCCCTTGTGGGGCCGACCGGGTCGCCGGGGAGGGGCTTGGCCGGGTCAGGCGCAGCAGGAGGTGGTGCTGGTGGTGGAGGAACAGGTGCTGGAGGTACTGGAGCAGGAGCAGGACGTCGACCCCATGAGGTCGTCGCTGAGCTCGGTGTAGTCCTGGATCTCGAAGGTCTCGAACTCAAGGTTCGACAGCTCGTCGGCCAGGTCGGAGAGAACGGGCTTGTCCATCTGGGTGTCCTTCTGTTGGGGTTCACCGGAAGGCTTTTCCGATAGGTCCATACAAGTCGGGCCCACTTCGACATCGCTGACGTGCGTCTGTTAGGTCGCTGATGGCGGATAACCTGCCGAGGTGATTCGCACCCGTTCCCTCATCCTCGCCCTGATCGGGGTCCTTCTCGGGGCGATCATCGCGTATGCCGTCGCCACCCGTTCCGGGGACAAGGCACCTTCGGGGAGCTCAGGATCGACCAGCGCCGCTGTCGCCGCCTCGGGTCCGGTCACGCTGAGCGATGCCGACCTGAAGCAACTCGCCCAGCGCGCGCTGACGCCGCGCGAGGAGACCTTCTACTTCGTCATGGCCGACCGATTCGCCAATGGCGACCCGTCCAATGACAAGGGCGGGCTCAGCGGGGACCGGCGGGCAACGGGCTTCGACCCCACCGACAAGGGCATGTTCCACGGCGGCGATCTGGCCGGCCTGATGGACAAACTCGACTACATCAAGAACCTCGGCACCACCGCTATCTGGCTCACGCCATCCTTCGAGAACCGGCCGACGCAAGGCTCCGCCGAGGACTACAGCGCCGGCTATCACGGCTACTGGATCACCGACTTCACGAAGATCGACCCCCATTTCGGCACCAATGACGAGATGAAGCAATTGATCGAGGCCGCCCACGCGCGCGGCATGAAGGTCTACTTCGACATCGTCACCAACCACACCGCCGATGTCATCGACTACAAGCAGGGCAAGTACGGCTACCTCAGCAAGGACGACAAGCCCTATGTCGACGCCGCCGGCAAGGCCTTCGACGACGCCCCCCTCGCGGGCGGGGACACCTTCCCGAAGGTGACGACGACGTCCTTCCCCTACACCCCGATCTTCCGATCGAAGGCCGACGAAACCGCGAAAACGCCTACCTGGCTTAACGATCCGACGCTCTATCACAACCGCGGCAACTCCACCTTCGAGGGCGAGTCGTCGACCTATGGCGACTTCTTCGGTCTCGACGACCTCTTCACCGAGAACCCCAAGGTCGTCAGCGGGATGATCGACATCTACACATCCTGGGTTGACTTCGGCATCGACGGCTTCCGCATCGACACCGTCAAGCACGTCGACCTGCCCTTCTGGCAGAAGTTCGGGCCGGCCATCATGGCGCACGCCAAGGCCGCTGGCCGCGACGACTTCTTCATGTTTGGCGAAGTCTTCGACACCTCGCCGGCCTACGCCTCGGCATACTCCACCTCGGCAAGCTCCCGGCCACCTTGGACTTCGGATTCCAAAGTGCGGCAGTCGATTTCGCGTCCGGCCAGTCCGCCAAGAAGCTTGCCGAGCTGTATGCCGCGGACGACGACTATCTCGACGCCGACTCCAATGCGTACTCGTTGCCGACCTTCCTCGGCAATCACGACATGGGCCGAGTCGGCTCCTTCCTCGTCGGCGCTGCCCAGGACGACATCGACTTGCTGCGCCGCGATCAACTCGCCCACGCCCTGATGTACTTCACCCGCGGCCAGCCCGTCGTCTACTACGGCGACGAGCAAGGCTTCGTCGGCTGGGGCGGCGACAAGGACGCGCGCCAGGACATGTTCGCCACCAAGGTCGAGCAGTTCGCCACGGACCGCATCATCGGCGGCACGCCCGGCGCGAAAGACCGCCACGACGAGGACGCGGTGATGTACCGCTCGCTCTCCGAACTCTCGAAGGTCCGCGCCGACAATGCGGCGCTGCGCAGCGGCATACAAATCGAGCGGTATGCCGCGGATGGCGAGGGTGTCTTCGCCGTCTCCCGGATCGACCGCCGGAGCAATGTGGAGTATGTCGTCGCCCTCAACAATGCCAGCACTGATCAGCGTGTGCCGATCCAAACCGCCTCTCCCGGAATCCGATTCGATCGCGTGTGGGGAAAGGCGGAGAGCCTGACCGCGTCGGCGGACGGCCGACTCACGCTCGCGGTCCCCGCCCGCTCCGGCATCGTGCTGCGCGCTGCCGACCCCATCCCCGCGGCCGCCGAGGCACCCCGAGTTCGCGACCTCACCGTGGGCCAGGGCGGCAAACTCAGCGGTCAGACCAAGCTGCTCGCGACGGTCGCGTCCGGGACGCCCGTGGAGACGACTTTCGCGCTGCGCTCCAAGGGGAGCGCCGAGTGGACCGTCCTCGGGACGGACGACAACCCCGCATACAGCCTGTATGCCGACGCCTCCGCCCTCGCGCCGGGAGACTACGAGGTGGTCGCCGTCGCGCGAACCCTGGACGGCAAGGTCGGCTACGCCTCGGCGACCGCGACGGTCAGCGCCGCGGCCGAGCAGAGCACGCTCGTCACCGCCCCCGGCAGCTACCAGAGCGAGGCCGGCTGCCCCGCCGACTGGACGCCGGACTGCCAGCAGACGGCACTCGCAGATCCCGACGGCGACGGCACATTCACGTTGTCCCTCAAGGGGATTCCCGCCGGCAGCTACGAATTCAAGATCGCCATCGGCGGGTCGTGGGACGAAAATTATGGCGCCAACGGAGCCAAGGACGGCCAGAACATCCCCTTCACGGTCACCGATGGGCAGTCGGTGACCTTCACCTATGACAGCGCCTCCCACGAGGCCTCCGTCACAGCCGGCTGACGATGACCGGCCCCCGCGTGGTGTGCGCAGGCCTGCTCACCGTTGACCTCATCCATGAGGTCGATCGCGTTCCTGCCCGCAACGAGAAGATCACCGGGCGAGCCCAGCGCCTCGAGATCGGCGGACCCGCGACGAATGCCGCGCGGACCGCCGCAGCCCTCGGGGCCGACGTCCTGCTGGTCGCGCCCTTCGGCGAGTCACCGCTAACCGACTTCGTGCGCGAGTCCCTCGCTCGCAACGGCGTGGATTGGCTAGATCCCGCTGCGAAACAACCGAACCCAGCCCCACTATCCACCGTCCTGGTCGAGCCATCCGGCGAGCGCAGCGTCATCTCCGGCGGCGGTATGCCGATCCCACCCAACTGGCTCCCGGGCAACATGCTCGATGGCGCGGCCGCACTCCTGATCGACGGCCACGGTGGCGACCTCCCCGCAGTGATGGCCCGCGCGGGGGGAGCGCGCGGCATACGCGTCCTCCTCGACGGGGGGAGTCACAAGGCGGGGATGGCCGATTATCTCGCCCACGTCGACCTCGCCCTCCTCTCGGCGGACTTCGCCGCCCCGGACGGCTCGGACGCCCTCGCTTGGGCGCTCAGCCACGGCGCGAGTGCGGCCGCTCGGTCGTCCGGAAGGGAGCCAATCACGCTGCGCCACAGCGATAGCCGGACGGAAAGCATCCCCGTCCCCGCGCCCACGGCGATTGTCGACACCAATGGCGCCGGGGACGTCCTGCACGGCGCCGCGCTGGTCGGAATGGCGCGGGAGGGCGCGGCATGCGAGGAGATCCTGAGGTTGGCCGCGCGCGTGGCGAGCCTCTCGGTGGCGTATCCCGGCGTGCTCGGCTGGGTGGGGCAGGCGTCTGTCCCACAGTGGCCGCAGTGATGCCACGATCGTGGCTGGACGCGCGGACCTTGGTCGCCGTTGCCGCCGGGGGCGGGCTCGGCAGCCTTGTCCGCTGGGGGCTCGGCCGCGCGCTTCCATTGCGGGACAATGGCTTTCCGGTCGGCACACTGCTCGCCAATGTCAGCGGATCATTCCTGCTGGCGGCGTTGACGGTGCTGATCGCCGCGCGGTGGCCGACGCGGCCATACCTGCGGCCGTTCTTCGGGGTAGGGCTGCTCGGCGGATACACGACATTCTCGACCTACCTGCTCGACACGCATGCGTTGGTGGTGCGGGGGGATCTCGGGCTCGCGGTGGTCTATGCGGCCGGGTCCGTCGTCCTTGGGGTCCTGGCAGCCTGGGCGGGGATGGAACTTCCGCGTGGGCTGCTGGCGACCGATATGGACGGCCGTCAGTGATCCCGCTCCTGGTTGTCCTCGGTGGGGCGGGGGGCGCGTGCCTGCGCTACGTCGTGGACAACCTCGTGCGCGAGCGGCATCACGGGGCCTTTCCGCTGGGCACCCTCGCGGTGAATGTGTTGGGCTGCTTCATCATTGGCCTTCTCGCGGGCGCGTGGAGTGCCGCGGGTGAGCCGCAGCTCTGGGCCGGCCTGGCGATCGGCCTCTGCGGCGGCCTGACGACCTTCTCCACCTTCAGCCTGGATTCCGTGCGCCTCGCCAGGGCGCGTGAGCGGCTGCTCGCCCTCGTCAATGTCGTCCTCAGCGTCGGGCTGGGCTACCTCGCGCTGCTCCTGGGACTGATGCTGGCCGGGTGAACAGGGGTGCTGGCACCCCTGCGCATCCCCCGACCGGGCACCGAAGATGGATCGCATGAAGCACTCGCGCCGTAGCCGCTGGCTGGCCGCCGCCTACGGGCTCGGGCACCTGCTGATGATCGTCCCGCTCTCCCTGCTCATGGCGTATGCCGCGCTCGCCGGCGCGCTGTCCGTCATCGGTATCGGGCTGCTGATGCTCGGTCCCTTCACCAGATTGCTCGAATCCTTCGCCCGGCTGAATGCGGCGATGGCGGGCAGCTTCCTCGGTCGCGACGTGCCCATCCCGGCGATGGCTGAGCCGACCGGTGGTCCGTGGCAGCGAGCCGCGGCGCTGATTCGCGATCGAGGGTGGTGGCAATACCTGCTCTGGCTGCTGTTCGCGGCCTCCGGGGGCCTCGTCATGTCCGCCATCGCCGGGGCGTTGCCGCTGGGCTCAATTGCGCTCTTCGCGACCGCCTTCGGGCTCAGCGTGGGGGCCGCGGCGCCGGGCTGGGTGTCGCTCCTGCTCAGCGGAATTGGGGCGGGTTTGCTGCCGGTGTGGTGGTTCGCGAGCCCGCTGCTGATGATTGCTCGGATGGAGACCGACGCGGCCATCCTGCGGCCTGACCCAAACATGGCGCTGCAGCGACGGGTGGCGGACCTGACCACCTCGCGGGCCGACGCCGTGGACGCCTCAGCGGCCGAGATCCGCCGTATCGAGCGTGACCTCCACGATGGCGCGCAGGCTCGCCTCATCGCGCTCGGCATGAACCTCGGTATGGCCGCGGACCTCCTCGACCGCGATCCGGAACTCGCCCGCAAACTCTTGACGGAGGCCCGGGCGAGCACCGGCGCGGCGCTCGGGGAATTGCGGTCGGTGGTGCGCGGCATACACCCCCCCGTGTTGGCGGACCGGGGTCTCATCGGAGCCGTTCAGGCCTTGGTTCTCGACCTGCCGATCCCCGTGACCGTGGACGCCGCTCTCCCTGCCCGGCCGCCGGCCCCGGTGGAGACCGCGGCCTATTTCGCGACTGCCGAATTCCTGGCGAACGCCGTGAAGCACTCCGGCGCGACCGCGGCCTGGGTCGTGATCGGGGCGCGCGAGGACGTGTTGCGGGTGCAAGTGGGTGACGACGGTCGCGGCGGCGCGCGCGTCGATCGAGGGACCGGTCTGGCGGGTATCGCGCGCCGGTTGGCGGCATTTGACGGCACGATGGAGGTGTCGAGTCCGGTTGGCGGGCCGACAGTGATCACGGTGGAGGTGCCATGCGGGTGGTTGTCGCCGAAGACCACGCCCTCCTCCGGGATGGCCTGACCCGGCTGCTCGCGGCCTACGACTGCCAGGTCGTCGAGGCTCTCGCCGGCACGGACGGGCTGGACGAGGCACTACAACGACCGGACGTCGACGTCGCGATCCTCGACGTCCGGCTGCCACCGACCTTCAGTGACGAGGGTCTGCGGGCGGCGATCCAGGCCAGGACCGCGCGGCCCGGCTTCCCTGTTGTGGTTCTCAGCCAATATGTCGAGCAGTTGTATGCGCGCGAGCTCCTCGCTTCGGGCGACGGCGCCATCGGTTACCTACTGAAAGACCGGGTCGCGGACACCACGGAGTTTGTCGATAGCGTGCGTCGGGTTGCCGCCGGTGGCACCGTGCTCGACCCAGAAGTCGTTGCCGCACTGATGAATCGGCCGCGGGCGCAACCCGTCGACCGGCTCTCCCCGCGCGAACGGGAAGTGATGGAATTGATCGCTCAGGGTCGCTCGAATGGGGCCATCGCCGCCGCCTTGGTCATCACCGAGAAGGCCGTGGCCAAGCACATCAACAACATCTTCACCAAGCTCGATCTGCCCGTTGCGGTAGACGACCATCGCCGCGTGCTTGCCGTTCTCACGTGGCTGCGTGGCTGACGGGCCCCACATCACTAGAGTGCGGCAATGGGACGAGTTGCCCGCCTGCGAACGGTCCTCGCCCTCGCCCTCGTGATGCTGCTGGGGATGGCGTATGCCGCGTGGCGCCACCTCGACTCGCCGTCACCGGGCGTCGCATCGCCGAGCGCCGGAGCACCCGACGCCAACACCGCGACCCCAGGGGTGCGAGACGTCCGCTCCAGCGGACCGGTCACGCTGTCCGAGAAGGAGATCGACACCATCCTGGCCGCCGTGGCACCGGCCCGACCGGACCTCTTCTATGAACTCACGGTCGACCGCTTCGCCAATGGCGATCCGAGCAACGACGAGGGAGGCCGCACGGGCGGTCCCGAAAAGACCGGCTTCGACCCCACCCGCGCTGACTACTTCCACGGCGGGGACCTGGCTGGGGTGATGGCCCGCCTGGACTATCTCGCCGAGCTCGGCGTGACCACGATCGTGCTCGGCGCCATCTGGGCTGCTCCGACGGACTCACCGCCCCGCCTCACGGTCGATGTGGTTGGCGCCGAGGCCATCGACCCGCGGTATGGGACCGAGGAGGATCTGCGGGCGCTGGTGTCCGCGGCGCACGAGCGCACTCTGCGCGTGGTGCTCGACGTGGTCCTGGACGGCGAACCCGCCACCGCCGTCACCGCAAACCGCTGGCTCGACACGGGCATCGACGGCTTCCGGATTCGGCCCGCCGACGCGCTTTTCAGGCAGCCTCAGCGCGCGCAGATGTCGTGGTGGTCCGTGGCCGCCTCCCAATGGCGTTCGTATGCCGCGGCCCACCTCGGTCAGTCCGTGTCCGTCTACGCCGACACGGGTCCGGAGAAGGTCGGGACACCGCGGGCGCTCGTCAGGGCGAGCGGGCTGGTGCCCCTGTCGAATGACTGGACCGACTGGGCCGTCGACCGCTTCGGGGGTGAGCTTCCCGCGGAAGGCTTCCCGGACGCCGCCACCGTGATTCCGTGGTGGGGGCTGACGGTGGACGAGGGACGCCTGAACGAGCCGGCGAAGGCCGGACTCGTCGAACGGCTCAAACTGGCCCTCGGCGACCTGTTCCTGCTCGGCGGGCAGCCGATGATCCCGGCGGGAATCGAGCAAGGTCTGACGCGCGTGGACGCCGGAAACGGCTGGCCCCGCGACCAGTTCGCGACCCGGATGCCCGCCTTTGCCAAGGCAGTTGTCGTCGGTGGCGCCGCGGGCGCGCGCGATCGCTACGACGTGACGCACCCGGTCGCGGCCTATGTCGCCGAACTCGCGGCGCTGCGCGCGGCCAACCCGGCATTGGTCAGTGGCTCCCAGCGCGAACTGTTCCGCGGCGTCGACGACCAAGAAGTCGGCATCGGCGTCGTGTCTCGTATCGATCCAGACACCGGGGTGGAGTACCTCGTCGTGCGCAACCCCGGCCAGGACCGACGCGTTTCGATCGTCGCCGAGACTCCCGGGGCGAGCTTCACGCCGATCTTCGGCTCGGCGGTCTCCGAACCGGTCGTCACGGACGCCACCGGCGAGGGCGCGGTCAAGGTCTCGCTGGACAAGGTCGGAGTGTCGGTGTTGAAGGCCGATCGCCCCGTCCCGTCGACGATCCCGGTGACGGTGCAGGTATCGGCCCGGCCGGCGAGCTTTGCCCAAGTCGCCATGCCGGTAGCGGCCGAGGTGACCGGACCGGTAGGGGCGCTCGCGTTCGCCGTCCGCCCGGCCGGGACGAGCGATTGGCGGGTGGTCCCAGGAGGGAGCCATGCGCCATACGTCTCGATGGTTTCGACTCCGGAGGCACCGGGAACCGAGCTGGAATTGGTGGCCGTGGCCCGGGCTGTCCGGGGGAATGTGGTGGTGTCGTCCACCAAGGCGACCCAGGGGCGAGCGGCGAGTCCCGATGAGGTCTTCACGGCTATCGGCGACTTCCAAAAGGAGGTCGGCTGTGCGTATGACGATCAACCCGACTGTGCGCGAACGCGGTTGATCGACCCCGACGGCGACGGGACGTTCACCTGGACGTCACCGAAGTTGACCGGCGGGAGCTACCAGGTCAGCGTGGCCGCGAATGTCGCCGGGACGGAGACGTTCGGTGCGGGCGGCTATCCGGGTGCAGACGGGGAGAGCGTGGGTTGGTTCGACGCCGGGCCGCTCCCGCTGACCATCTCGTTCACGCCGGCGACCGGAGCGCTGGGCATCGACCTTCCGTTCTGATCGCCGCCCTGCGGCGGGGATAGGTCAGACGCGGTCCTGCGGGCCGGCCTTCGCCGCGGCATCGCGGGCCTCGTGCGGCGTCATGGCGGCGGCGGCACCCTGATCGATCGGGGCTCCGGGGACGGTCGGGGCGCGACCGATGGCGGCGCCGGCGGTGTGGCCGCGGCGGTTGATGCGGGCTTCAAGCCGGCCCGCGAGCAGGGTGAGGAGGTAGTTGATGCCGATAAAAAGCGCGGCGGCGACCAGTAGCGCGGGGATCACATTGGATCGGGCGGAGGCGAGGTTTTGCGCCTGCTGGAGCAACTCGGGATACGTGATGATCGTGCCCAGCGCAGTGTCCTTCAGGATGACGACCAACTGGCTCACCAGCGCCGGCAGCATGGCCGTGATGGCCTGCGGCAACTGGATCTGCACGAGGGTCTGGCTCGGGGTCAGCCCGATCGACAAGCCAGCTTCTGCCTGTCCCTTGGGGAGCCCGAAGACGCCGGAGCGCACGAGTTCGGCGATGACCGCGCCGTTGTAGAGCGTGAGAGCGGTGACGACAGCCGCGAACGGATTCCAGGCGGCGGGGAAGACGCCGTTGTAGGCATAGATCCCGAAGAAGAAGATCATCATGATCAGCACGGGAACGGCCCGGCAGAACTCCACGATCGCCCCGCTGATCCAGCGGATCGCGCGATTCTGCGAGAGGCGGCCCACGCCGAAGACGAACCCGAAGGCCATCGCCAATGCCACCGCGGCGACCGCGGCTTTGATGGTGTTCCAGATGCCGAGGAGCAGATAGAACCGCCACGTCGACCATTGGCCGAACGGACTCCACTTCGCCGAGGTGAACTCGCCGTTGTTGTAGAGCGCGCGGATCACCAGCACGGCGAGCGCGAGCAGGAGCACCCCACCGATAACGGCGATGATCTGATTGCGGCGCTGCCCGCGGGGACCGGGGGCGTCGAACAGGACAGAGGAACTCATCGCTTCACCGCCAGGCGCTGGGAGAGGTGGGTGAGCGCGATGCCAAGCGGCATCGTCAGCAGGACGAAGAATCCGGCCACCAGGACGAAGATCAGGAAACTCAGATCCGGCCGGAACTCCAGCCCGTCGCGCATGAAGGCCGCCGTCTCCGCGACCCCGATGGCGTAGGCGACCGTCGTGTTCTTGATGAGCGCGATCAGCACCGATGCCATGGGTGCGATCGCTCCTCTAAATGCCTGGGGGAGAACGACTTCGCGCAGGCTCTGAGTGAACGTGAGACCGATCGAGCGGGCCGCTTCGGCTTGCCCCGTCGGAACGGTGTTGATGCCGCTGCGCAACGCCTCGCAGACGAAGGCCGCGTGGTAGACCATCAAGCCGACGATCGCCCAGCGCACGCCATTGTCGACGATGGAGGTAGGGCTGTCCTCGGGCGCGAGGTAGATCTTGAGTTGGTAATGCAGCGCGATCAGGCAGAAGGTGATTATCAACGTCAGCGGCGTGTTGCGCACGAGATTGACGTATGCCGCGCCCGCCTTGTTGAAGATTCCCACCGGCCCGACGCGCATGATCGCCAGGATCGTGCCGATGATCAGCGCCCCGATGGCCGAGAAGAACGCGAGATAGAGGGTCTGCCCGAAGGCACTCCAAACGTCGAACTGAGCGAACAGTTCACCCATGGGTCACTCTTCTTCCGCGCGGGGGTCGGGGGTCCGAACTCGGCCGACCGGGGCGTATGCCGTGCATCGCCTCCGGTCGGCCGCTTCAGTTCGAGAGGGTCAGGAACAGGCGTCCGGCTTCGGCGGGTTGGTGGCCGAATCCACCTTGAACCCGGCCGGGCCGAAGTTCTTGTCGACGGCCTTCTGCCACTCCCCGGAGCTGACCATCTTCTCCAGAGCGGTGTTGACCTTCTTGCACAGCTCGACGTCACCCTTCTTCAGGCCGACGCCGTAACGCTCCTCCGAGAAGGGAGCACCGACGACCTTGAGCTTGCCCTTGTAAGCCGGCTGCGCGGCATACCCGGCAAGGATAGTGTTGTCGGTGGTGAGGGCGTCGAGCTGGCCGTTGACGACCAAGTCCAAACACTTGGAGTAGGTGTCGAAGTTCTGCAGCTGAACGCCGGGGTAGTCCTTCTTGACGTTGTCCGCCGACGTCGAGCCGGTGACCGAGCACAGCTTCTTGCCGTCGAGGTCCTTGGGCCCGGTGATGGTGCTGTCGGCGGCCACCAGGAGGTCCTGGCCGGCGATGAAGTAGGGACCGGCGAAAGAGACCTTCTCCTTGCGGGCGTCGGTGATGGAGTAGGTCGCAAAGATCAGATCCACCTGGCCGGTCGCGATGAGGTCTTCGCGCTGCTTGCTCGGGGCCTGGACGAAGGTGACCTTGGTCTTGCCGAGTTCCTTGGCGACGTAGTTCGCGACATCGACGTCGAAGCCGCTGTACTTGCCGGCGTCGTTCAGACCCAGGCCGGGCTGGTCGAACTTGATGCCGATCTTGATCGAGTCACCACCTGAGGCGCCGCCACCGCCGCCGCAGGCGCTGAGGCCCACCGCGAGCGATGCGGCACCCGCGAGAGCTGCGAAACGAGAGATCTTCATTGATTGGTTCCCTTCGGTGCTGGTGCTGAGGTCAGTGCGTGAGGATCTTGGCGAGGAAGTCCTTCGCGCGATTGGACTGCGCGTTGGTGAAGAACTCTTCGGGGGTGGCCTGCTCGACGATTTGGCCGTCGGCCATGAAGACCACGCGGTTGGCCGCCTTCCGGGCGAAACCCATCTCGTGGGTGACGACGATCATTGTCATGCCATCTTTGGCGAGGCCGATCATGACGTCCAAGACCTCATTGATCATTTCCGGGTCGAGCGCGGACGTCGGCTCGTCAAACAGCATGACCTTGGGTTCCATGGCGAGGCTGCGCGCAATAGCGACCCGCTGCTGCTGACCGCCGGAGAGTTGGGCGGGATATTTCTGCGCCTGATGGGCGACGCCGACCCGCTCCAACAAGGCCATCGCTTCCTTTTCGGCGGCAGCCTTCGCCTTCTTGCGCACCTTGATCGGGCCAAGGGTGACGTTGTCGAGAATCGTCTTGTGTGCAAACAGGTTGAATGACTGAAAGACCATGCCGACATCGGCGCGCAATTGCGCTAGCTCCTTGCCCTCCTGGGGCAGGGGCTTGCCGTCGATGGTGATAGACCCGCTCTCGAAGGTCTCCAGACGATTGATCGTGCGGCACATCGTCGACTTGCCGGAGCCGGACGGCCCGATCACGATCACCACCTCGCCGCGATCAACCGACAGGTTGATATCGCGGAGCACGTGCAGGTCACCGAAGTGCTTATTGACGCCCGACAGGACGACGAGGGGTTCCGCCATGCGCGAAACCTACCGGCAGCCTGGTGTCAGCGGTGGGGAGGCCGCCCCGGATCGTGGCCGGATCGCAACCTGCGGCTGCGCCGTGTGTCGTATGGGTGTGCTGTGGCCGGACGCCCACGTTGAGCGCATGGGAGCATGACCGGATGAGCGTCGAGGGCGAGCTTGCGCCGAATCGCATCGCGCTGGACCGCGCCGACATCGCGGCTCGTCGGGCGCGGCTGGAGGCGGCGCGCGTCACTCTCAAAGAACACTTCGTCGGGATCGACGGGATCATCGACGAATTGTGTGACGCGGTGACCGTGTGGTTCGTCGCGCCAGAGCTGCTCTCGCGGCCCGCGATCATCAACCTGTGGGGGATGACCGGTGTCGGCAAGACCGATCTAGTGCGGCGACCAGCGCTTCAACACCCTTGACCACGAAGGCAATCCGGTCCCGAGCACGAAGTTCAGTGACTTTTGGGAGTTGCTGAGCGACGGCCGGTTGGCGCGCCGGGAGAACCCGGACATGCAGTACCTCATCGCCTCACTGTCATACCAAGCCGCCGAACAGGTCCGCCGGCGCAAGGCGGGTGAGGACGTGTCGGACACGACGATCGGGATCTGGCAAGCCCGGGACCTCAAGAACACGCTGCGCCTTGACGACGATCTCGAGCCCTGGCTGCGCTGACGTGGGATCAGGCGGTTGCCCGGGCACGAAGCGCGCAGAACCTGAAGATGGTTTACGAGCCGATCGACTGCTCGCGGAGCCTGATTCTCGTCAGTGGCAACCTCGATGAGGCGTTTGCGATGGCGACGCGCGGCGCCGAGGCGGACATCGACGCGGACGTCTTCGCCGCCTATGCCGACAAGGTCACGGTGGTGGACATCAAGGCAGCGCTGACCAAACGGTTCAAGCCCGAGCAGGTGGCGCGCTCCGGCAACACCCACTTGATCTATACCTCGCTTCGGCATGCCGACTTCGTCGAACTCATCGCCCGCGAGCGAGCGGGTCCGCGAATCGGTGCGCGTGCGGTTCGGGATCGAGGTGGAGGTCGATCCGTCGGTGCACGACCTGATCTATCGCAATGGCGTCTTCCCGGTCCAGGGTGTGCGGCCGGTCTTCTCCAGCGTCGCCGACATCCTGAGAACAATCTCGCCAAACTGCTCTTCACTGCCGTCCTCGCCGAGCAGGACCGCATCGCGATCGCGTATGACGAGCAGACCCGCCAACTGCGCGGCGTGGTCGGCGATGAGCGGGTCGATCTGCCGCGGAAGTGCGATCAGAGCTGACCGGATTCCGCACCGCGCTGCTCGACCTAGCGCGCGAACTCGCCGCGGCGGCGGCTCGACGGTCCTGCGGTGGCCGCGATTCTGGGGCGGCACGGCATACGCGCCGACCTCCAGACCGAAGGTCACCTGATCGTGCCGCACTATTGCTCCCACCTCGGCGACGCCCCCCGCCTGAGCACTTCTCACGGCGCGCGCGGATCCCCCGGGTGTCCGGGCCGTTAGAGGGGCCAGTCTTCGCGTAGTCGCTCAAGATAGTCCGCGCCGTAGGTGCCGCGTTGATTTCCGGCACACGCGCGCAGGCTGCCACGCCGGTCGGCCACCGCAATCGCCCTGGCCGGCGTCATCGCGCGCGTACTTTGGGGCGCAGACTCGGTCATCCGCTTCCAGGGCCGCCCATTTGTCATGACCCAGTGTCGCACTCTGCGTCAACCGCAAAGAGATGGCACTGATTCCTCAGGCACGGGCGAGCTCGGCGCGGCGGGCGGGGAGGTAGCAGGCGACGCCGAGCAGGCTGATCAAGCCAACCGTGATCATCGTCGTCGCGACCGAGGTGCGGTCGGCGAGGAGGCCGGCCAGAGGGGCGCCGATGCCGAAGGCGAGGAAGGCCATCATCGAGTTGATCGACAGCACGGTGGCGCGATTGCTCGCCTCGGCCTCCCGGTGCAGCAGCGCCCCGTGCGGGGGCCCGTTGAGGCCGTGCGCACTGTAGGTGAACAGGTAGGCGGCGATCAGGCTGGCCGGGCCGAGCGACAGGCCCATGATGACGACCCCGGTCCCGTTGAGCAGGCGACCGAGCATCGCGGCGCGGGCGACGCCGAAGCGCTTGGAGGCGATGCCGGCCAGGAAGGTGCCGAGCGAGAAGATCGCCCAGCCCACAGCGGCGATCGGCCCCATGGCGGCGCCCGCCGCCTGCTGCGAGCCGAGGAACTCCTCAAGCCGCAACGGCAGCAGCGACTCGAAGGCGATCATGCCGATCGACCAGGCCACCTCGGCGGCGACGATCCCGAGCAGAATCGTGTTGCGGCGCAAGAGTTTCAACCCGCCGCCGATGACGCTGGGAGCCTGCTTGACCGACGCCATCACGAGTTCGCGCTGCCGCATGCCCTCCGGATGGCGCGAACTCTCCTTCAGCAGGACGAGCACGGCGACAAGGTGGACGATGTTGAGCAGGACGAAGCACCAGACGGCGAGATCGATCGCCGGGGCCGACCGGAACGGATGCCACCAGATCAGCGCTCCACCGACGAGCGCCCCGAGCGCCATCCCCATCCCGAGCAGCGAACCGGACCGGGACAACTCCTGATCGACATCGGCGCCGGGGTGCGTCGCGTGGACCTCATCGACGAACCAGGCCTCGAGCGGCCCGGAATCCAAGGCCCGGAAGACGCCCATCAGCGCCGCGGCGAGCACGAAAGCCCAAAAGCTTTGCGCCAGGGCATAGGCGAGCGCCGTGATGACATTGAGGACGGCGGCGGCGATGTAGACCGCTCGACGCCCGAAAGCATCGGCGAAACCGCTCGTGGGCAGTTCGAGCGCGAAGCAGACCAGGCCGGAGGTGGCGGCCGCCGTCAGGGCCTGCGCGGTGCTCAAGCCCCGGCCGGTCTGCAGCAGGATGAAGATCCCGACGATCAGTCCGACGGGGAACCAACGGGTGACGGTCAGCGTGTAGTAGATCCGCCGGGCCGCGGCGGGGGACAACGGCGCGCTCACCGGCGGGGAGCCTTGTCCATGTCGACCGGATAGAAGACCAGATAGGTCGCGATCCGCTTGGCGTCCGGATTGCCTTGTCCCACACGGCGATAGCGCGCAATCACGGCGCCGATTTCGTCATGCATCTGGCGCAGTTGGTCGGCGGAGACGAGCACGGTGTCGTCGTTCATGCCGGCGCGATCGCGCCACGGCGCCGGCCAGGAGTGCCGCACGTCGAGCCACTGGCCGAACTTGTCGGTGAAGTGGCGCAGCCAGTCGCGCTCCAGCCACCCGAGGGCCGTCGCAGCATCCTCGTCATCGTCGAAGTCGCTCACCTCGAACTGCGTCAGCTCCGAGGCGGCGGCCCACACTCGTGACTTGGCATCGCCCTGGCCGGTGTCGACCACGAGGCCCACCTCGGCGAGCTTGCGCAGGTGGTATGACGTGGCGCCCGAGTTCGTGCCGAGGTGCTGCGCGAGGGCGGTTGCGGTGGAGGGGCCGTTCAGACGCAGGGCGCCGACCAGCCGGGAGCGCAGCGGGTGCGCCAGCACCTTGACGGTCGCGGCGTCGAGGCGGATGAAGTCGGCCGAGTCGGTCATGGATTGCATAATACCTTTGCATGATCTGTTTGCAAAGATAGTTTGCGATCTGTATTCACGCGCTTGAATGTGCAGGTCAGGCCCCCGGCGGCACTCGTCGACGGCGATTTGGGAGCGGCCCGGACCCTCCGTAGAATTGAGAATCGTTGTGCCGTGCGCCCCTGGTGGGCGACCACCGGTGATCCGCGAGCGGACCGCCCGGCGGGAGCACGCGGCATACCAGCCCTGTCCGAAACGTAAGTAAGGCAAGACTTTGCGTACCTTCACCCCCAAGGCGGCGGAGATCACCCGTCAGTGGCACGTCATCGACGCCACCGACGTCGTGCTCGGCCGGCTCGCCAGCCAGACCGCTGCGCTCCTGCGAGGCAAGCACAAGCCGGTGTTCGCCTCCCACGTCGACACCGGTGACTTCGTCATCATCATCAACGCCGACAAGGTCGCCCTGACCGGCGCCAAGCTTGAGCAAAAGCGCGCCTATCGGCACTCGGGCTACCCGGGCGGCCTCAAGTCCGAGACCTATGCGCAGCTCCTGGACCGCGACCCGGCCAAGGCTGTCGAGAAGGCTGTTCGCGGCATGCTGCCGAAGAACACCCTCGGTCGCCAGCAGCTCAGCAAGCTCAAGGTCTACTCGGGTGCCGAGCACCCGCACGCGGCCCAGAAGCCCGTCCCCTACACGATCTCCCAGGTCGCGCAGTAACGGCGCCGATCGCAGACAAGACGAAGGACACATACGCTGTGACTGACACGACCTACGACTACGACGAGGACACCGAGCTCTCCGAGTACACCTCGGAGTCCGAGGGCCCCGTCTCCGGTGAGGCCCCCCGCAAGCCCTCCGCCTCTGCTCCTGGCGCCGGCACCGGCCGCCGGAAGCAGGCCATCGCCCGCGTCCGCATCGTCCCCGGCACCGGCCAGTGGACGATCAACGGCCGCACGCTGGAGAACTACTTCCCCAACAAGGTGCACCAGCAGATCGTCAACGAGCCCCTGGCCGTTCTCGAGCTCGACGGCGCCTACGACGTGCTGGTGCGCGTCCACGGCGGCGGCCCCTCGGGCCAGGCCGGCGCGGTCCGCCTCGGGGTGGCGCGTTCGCTGAACGGCGTCGACGCCGAACTCAACCGCCCGGCGCTGAAGAAGGCCGGCTTCCTGACCCGGGACGCCCGTGTTCCGGAGCGCAAGAAGGCTGGTCTGAAGAAGGCCCGCAAGGCGCCTCAGTACAGCAAGCGCTGATCGCCGGGCGTCCCCGCCCCGATCCGCGACCGCAGCGCGGCATCCGTCCAGACGGGTGCCGCGCTTCGGCGTCTGCGGGACAGCGTCATCCGGGTCCCCTGACCCTGCGTCGCCGAGAGAGTGTGCTGTCGGCCGCGACGCGTTGGCCCGACGAGTTGGCCCGACGAGTTGGCCCCGACGAGTGGGCCGCAGTGGTCGGGTTAGCCCCTGGGCGGACTACCATGCGTGAGGCCGACCGATCCTTGGCGCGGCCGCAACCCCATTTTCTGGAAGGCCCCGAATGTCTCGACTCTTCGGCACCGACGGCGTGCGCGGACTCGCGAACGAGAAGATCACCGCCGAATTGGCGCTCGGATTGTCGATCGCGGCGGCGCAGGTGCTCGGCGAGTCGGCGCGGGCCGTCGGTCGCAAACCGAAGGCCGTCGTCGGGCGGGACCCCCGGGCCTCGGGCGAGTTCCTGTCCGCCGCGGTCACCGCGGGTCTCGCGAGCGCCGGCGTGGATGTCCACGACGCCGGCGTCTTGCCCACCCCGGCGATCGCCTTCCTGACCGCCGACATGGATGCCCACTTCGGCGTCATGCTGTCGGCCTCGCACAACGCCATGCCCGACAACGGCATCAAGTTCTTTGCCCAGGGTGGGCACAAGCTGCCCGACACCGTGGAGGATCAGATCGCGGCCCGGCTGCATCAGGACTGGGTGCGGCCGGTGGGTGCCGAGGTGGGCCGCGTCCACCGCAACAAGGCCGGCCAGGCGCGGTATGTCGCTCACCTCCTCGCCGCTCTGCCCAACCGTCTCGACGGACTCACCGTGGTGATCGATGGCGCCCACGGCGCGGCCAGCGCGGTCTCACCCGAGGTGTTCCGACTCGCGGGTGCCGAGGTGATCGAGATCGGCACCGCCCCTGACGGACTCAATATCAACGATGGCTACGGCTCGACGCATCTTGGGCACCTTCGGGCGGCAGTGGTCGCCCGCGGTGCGGACTTCGGGATCGCCCACGATGGTGATGCCGACCGCTGCCTCGCCGTGGATCACACCGGCGCGGAGGTCGACGGCGATCAAATCATGGCGATTCTGGCCCTGTCGCTGCAGGAGCGCGGAAAGCTGGCCGGCAACACTCTCGTGGCCACGGTCATGTCCAACCTCGGGTTGCTTCAGGCGATGTCGCGCGAAGGCGTCGAGGTCATCAAGACGGGCGTCGGTGACCGCTATGTGTTGGAGAAGATGCGCGAAGGCTCCTATTCGCTCGGTGGCGAGCAGTCCGGACATGTGATCCTGCTGGAGCACGGCACGACCGGCGACGGGGTCCTGACGGGCCTGATGCTGGCCGCTCGGGTGGCCGAGACGGGCAAGTCGTTGGCCGAACTCGCGGCCGTCATGACGCGCCTTCCGCAGACCCTGATCAACGTCAAAGGTGTCGACACCTCCCGCGTCGAGACGGACGAGGAACTCCAGTCCGCCGTCGCCGCCGAGAGCGCCGCTCTGGGCGACTCGGGTCGCGTCCTGCTGCGCAAGTCCGGCACCGAGCCCCTCGTGCGGGTGATGGTCGAGGCCGCCACGGCGGAGCAGGCTCACGACGTCGCGGAGCGCCTGGCGGGCGTGGTCCGCGCGCGCCTCGCCCTCTGACCTACGTCCCCCGGCCCCACATCCTCCGGCCACGTCGCCCGGTGAGGTCACGCGCTGACGTCACCCACGCCCATACGTGCGTCGTTCACAACGGTATGACGTGGTCCCCGACGGCAATGGAGCCCGCGTCGTCGGGGATCAACTGAATGCCGAACCACGTTGCGCCGTCCCACTTGCGATGGCGCGAGAGGGTGCGGATGGGTTCCGGGCCGGTGGTCAGGGTCTCGGGATCCAGCATGGTCATCGCGCACCGGTCGATGCCCTTCGCCACCCGGAAGGTCACCGAGCCCACCCGGACGCGACCCCACGCGTCCTCCTCGAACGGGTCCAGCTCCCCGCCGACCACGAGGTTGGGCCGGAAGCGATCCATCGGCAGGTCCCTAGACTCGCCACTTACCTCGGCCATCCAGTCCCGAAGTCGACCCAATGAGGATTCGCTCGCGAGCGTGACCGGGTAGCCGTCGGCGAACGCGGTGGCGTCGCCGGCACGGGCATACGTCGGATTGAGCGGTCGCGGTTCCGCCACCCTGACCAGGGTGACATCAGGCCGTCCCACGACCGCGCGAACCCAGTCGCCGGCCGCGTCGTCCGCCGGTATGGCGCGCATCGCACGACCGAAGACAGTGACCCGGATCGCGTCCGACGCGGGTTCGGCGACATCGATCGTCTCGTGGTCGGGCGCGGACAAGCGCAGCGGCACCCTCAACCCCGCCACCGTATGGTGAGTCTCCCCGACGATCGTGAACAGCCGTCGGTCGGTGCGCGCCGTGACACACTCGCCATCGGCATCGACCACCATCCACCGGCGATCTCCCACCAGGCCGAGGGAGTCGACCGCTGCGCCAGGAACCGATCGGATGGCCGTGCTCTTGACCGGATGAATCCGGATGGAGGACAACGAGATCACGGACGGGACCGGCAGTTATTCGGCTGGGTCGTCGCGCAGGAGGAGCTCATGGTCGCCGATATCGCCCACCACGTGCACGAGATGCGCTTGGCCGTCCACGAGGTCGTATTCACACCCGACGATGGCCAACCGGCCGGCGTCAACGGCGTTGCGACAGATCGAGGAGCGCTCGTAGAGAAGCGCGCAGGTCAGCCGCGCGTGCTCGCGCTCCACCGCTCGGTCGGTGATCTCCCCGGACTTGCCGACCGCGAAGACGCTGGGCGTGATCCGCTCGACGATGTCGCGAATGTAGCCTGGCGGCATCTCCCCGCTTTGGGCCGACGCAACCGCGGCCCCGACCGCCCCGCACGAGTCATGGGCTAGCACCACGATCAAGGGAGTGCCGAGTTTGAGCACCCCGAACTCGATCGAGCCGAGCACGCTGAAGTCGACGACATGCCCTGCGGTCCGCACCACGAACAGATCGCCGAGACCTTGATCGAAGATGATCTCCGCGGCGACCCGCGAGTCGCCGCACCCGAACAGCACCGCGAACGGTGCCTGCTGGTCGGCGAGGCGGTGGCGGATGTGGACGTCTTGATGGGGGTGGGCGCGCTCGTCCGCCATGAAGCGCGCATTGCCGGCCAGCAGGGTCTGCCAGGCCTGCTCCGGAGTGACCGGGCGGGTGCCCGGCTGGGCGCGGTGGCGAGGGGAAACGGTCATACGAGTCCCGCCCGCTTCCCGATCGAGAAGGCGACGGGTTTGGTGACGGAGGCGAAGAAGTCGTCGCCCTTGTCATCGACCACGATGAAGGCGGGGAAGTCCTCGACCTCGATCTTCCAGACGGCTTCCATCCCGAGCTCGGGATATTCGAGGACCTCGACCGACTTGATGCAGTCCTGCGCGAGCCGGGCGGCCGGCCCGCCGATGGAACCGAGATAGAACCCCCCATGCGTATGGCACGCGTCGGTCACCTGATTGCTCCGGTTGCCCTTGGCGAGCATCACCATGGATCCGCCGGCGGCCTGGAACTGATCGACATACGAGTCCATCCGGCCGGCTGTGGTGGGGCCGAATGATCCGGACGCCATGCCCTCGGGCGTCTTGGCCGGGCCGGCGTAGTAGACGGGGTGGTCCTTGAGGTACTGCGGCATCTCCTCCCCCGCGTCGAGCCGCTCCTTGATCTTGGCGTGCGCGATATCGCGCGCGACCACGAGCGGCCCGGTGAGGGACAGTCGCGTCTTGACCGGGTGCTTGGTCAGCTCGGCGAGGATCTGCTCCATCGGTCGGTTCAAGTCGATCGCCACCACATCGGTGGTGTCGTCGCCCGCCAGGGACTCCGGCGTCTGCTCCGGGAGGAAGTGCGCCGGCTCGGTCTCCAGTTGCTCGATGAAGACGCCGTCTTCGGTGATCTTGCCCAGGCACTGCCGGTCGGCGGAGCAGGAGACGGCGATCGCGACGGGCAGGGACGCGCCGTGGCGGGGGAGGCGCACGACGCGGACGTCGTGGCAGAAGTACTTGCCGCCGAATTGGGCGCCGATGCCGAACTGTCGGGTAAGTTCGAGAACCTTCTCCTCCAATTCGACGTCCCGGAAGCCGTGGGCGCTCATGGACCCGCTGGTGGGAAGGGTGTCGAGGTACTTCGCGCTCGCATACTTTGCCGTCTTCAGGGCGAACTCCGCGCTGGTGCCGCCGATCACGATGGCCAGGTGGTATGGCGGGCACGCGGCTGTTCCGAGCGAGCGCAGCTTCTCATCGAGGAAGGCGAGCAGCTTGTCGGGCGACAGAATTGCCTTGGTTTCTTGGAAGAGGAACGACTTGTTGGCCGAGCCACCGCCTTTGGCCATGAACAGGAACTTGTAGGTCGTCTCGTGCCCGGGTGCGGTATCGGCATACAGCTCGATCTGGGCGGGGAGGTTGGAGCCGGTGTTCTTTTCCTCCCACATCGTCAGCGGCGCCATCTGGCTGTAGCGCAGGTTGAGGGTCGTGTAGGCGTCGAAGACGCCGCGGGCGATCGTGGCCTCATCGGGTCCCGCGGTGAGCACGCGCTGCCCGCGCTTGCCCATGACGATCGCCGTCCCGGTGTCCTGGCACATCGGCAAGACTCCGCCCGCTGAGATGTTGGCATTCTTCAGCAGGTCGAGCGCGACGAACTTGTCGTTATTGGAGGCCTCGGTGTCGTCGAGGATCCGGCGGAGCTGGGCCAGGTGGGCGGGACGCAGGTAGTGCGCGATGTCATGCATCGCCGTCTCGGTCAGCAGTCGCATGGCCTCGTCGGCGACGCGCAGGAAGCGGGTGCCGTCCGGCCCCTCGACAACCTCGACTCCCTCGGTCGTCAGGAGGCGGTATGGCGTGTCGTCGGCTCCCGTGGGCAGCAAGTCCGAGTAGGTGAAGTCCGCCATGAGGGTCCGTGCTCCTGATTCGTCGGGGTGATCCCAGCCTACGACCGCGGACCTACGGGGTTGGTCAGAGCTCGTCCAGGCTCGGCGCGTAGGCGCCCGCGCGGCTGACGGTGATCGCCCCGCACCGGCTGCCGCGGGCGATGGCCGGGGTGACTTGCGCCATCGTTGCCCGGCCCAGCCGATCGCGTGCCTCCGCGCCGCCGAGCAAGCCCGCGTCAGAGAGGCCGGACAACAGGCCAGCCATGAACGAGTCGCCAGCGCCGACCGTGTCGACGACGCGGGTCGGCGGTGCGGCCAAGGTGACGAACTCGCCGGTGCCGGTGAGCCGGAAGCTCACGCCGTCAGCGGCGCGCGTCGCCACCGTGAGACCCGGTCCAAGATTGCCCCAGCGCGTGAGCACGGCTTCGAGAGAGAGGTCCGGATAGAGCAACTCGATGTCGTCGCTGCTCGCCTTGACGACATCGGAGTAGCCGATGATCGACTCGATTTGGGCCCGAACCTTGTCGAGGTCACCCATGATCGTGGGGCGGACGTTGGGGTCATAAGAGATCGTGGCCTGGGTGCTGCCTCGCTGGAGCGCGGCGACGACGTCGTCGGTCCCAGGCAGCAGAACGGCGCCGATCGAGCCGGTGTGAATGTGGCCGATGTCGCTGGTCAGCTCGATGGTGCCGGGGTCCCAGTTAAGGTCGAAGTTGTATGTCGCAGCGCCGGTTTCGTCGATATTGGCTAGAGCCGTCGAGGTATGGGTCTCGGTCGGGTCCGTGACGACTTGGACGCCGCGCCGCGTGAGATGGGCGCGGATTCGATCGCCCCGGGCGTCGTCGCCCAGGCAGGTGGCGAACTTCACGGTGTTGTCCAGCCGGGCGACCCCGACGGCCACATTGGCCGGTGACCCACCCACGTGCTCGACCGGGTTCTCGGCATAGCGCTGAACGATGTCGATCAGTGCCTCACCGATGATCAAGAAGCTTGACGACGCGCGTTCCATACCTGCT